>JACCDN010197688.1_pt1 | contig 12302 bp, 14 predicted proteins | sample 7441691 | NCBI WGS metagenome assembly JACCDN01 (sample SAMN15323439, study PRJNA562643) | freshwater metagenome | isolation source: river surface water | place: USA:Blue River Watershed | collected 2017-08-16 | reverse complement strand
GCGCTGCGTGACAGCCTGTTTGCGCGCGCCGACGGCAACAGGGCGCTCTACGCCACGCGCATCGCGTACTACACGCACCTCGGCGCCGTCGTCAGCGTGCCGCAGTTCGAGCGGCTCGTCATTGGCTCTTTCGAGCACCGGCTGCGCTGCTGCCCGCCCGACGCCGCGCCCACCATGGTCGGCATCCTGGTCGATCTGTCGGGACTGTTCGTGCGCATCGGCCGCGACAACCACGCCAACGCCAAGTACAAGCGCGCGTTCGTGTTGGCGATGCGCTACCTGTCCGCCTCGGCCGACCAGTGTGTCGCGCAGCGCGACGTGTTCCTGCGCCGCGCCAAGCTGATCCGCGTCATGGTGGCCACGCTGCGCGTCCCCAGCCCCGCCATTGATGCTTTTGGTCTCGTGTCGGCCGCCGTCGCCTGCATCGCGGCGTGCGGCACGCACTTTGCGCAGGACGAGCGCGTACTGATCGTCATGCTCCGGCTGTGGAATGTCCTGCTGCGCACCCTTTCCAGCAGCGATCACGTGCTGCTGCGCATGGCGCTCGAACATTACGACGCACCGCTGTGGTCCCGCCTGTTGCGCATGACCGGGCTGCTGCCGACCACCGTCGGCCCGGACACGCTCCAGCGGCAGCGCAAGCTGGTGGGGCCGTTTTACGGCATCCTGTTGTGGTCCGTGGACTTAGACAAGACCATGACGCGCAACGTCGGCGAGCACCTGGCCGCCATCCTGCGCGCGGTCGCCACCGGCATCGAGTTTGGCGAGGAGATCCAGCGGGAGCACGGCATGCGAAGCACCTGTATGTCCATTCTGGCCAAGCTGGCCAAGCGCGCGCGCAAGAACGAGGCACTGCGGGCGCCGTTACTGCCGCTGCGCGACCAGATGCTGTCGCTGTTTCTGCGCACGCCGTTCACGCTCGATCTCGCGCGCAACTGCAAGTCCGACTTTAGCATGGCAGCGCTGTACAATCTGCTGGCCCTGCATCCGTCCTTCTCGCTTGGCAGCAAGTGCAGTGAACGGCAGGCCGCGTGGCTGAAGGATATGATGGCGCACGCGGCGTGCGGCAGCACGTACGCCGAAATGCAGCGCGAGTTCCGCATCGAGGACGAGAAAAAGTGCACGTGGACGTTTGCGCGGCCGCCCGACCTGTCGGCGGCGCTGGCTTCGTTCGCCATCTAGTTCAGTTCACGCCGGCGAAATGGGGTGACGATTCGCGTCCCCACCATTTCTTGGCTCCACTGGGGGATGCTCAAGCCGCTATCGCGGCTTTGCGCCGCTCGGAAACGATTTTGGAATGCATGAAAAAAAAATAAAAAAAAAATAAAAAAACTAAAAAAATGTTAAAGTGTGTCATTTGTTTTGAGGAAGAGGGTCCGTTCGTGGATCCAGGGTGCGGATGCACGGGAGACGGTGCCGTGGTGCATGAAGATTGCCTGCGGTCGTTCGGGAGATCGCACTGCACGCTATGCGCGCGTCCGTTTATCATCCATATTTCGCTGTATGACAGGATGCTTGCTGCTGTACGCGGTGCGATTTCCGGTATTCTATGGATGTCGCTGCTGATAGTGATATGGACGCTGGCATCGATGCCGTGTGTGCCATGCATTAGCGTACTGATGAAGCCGATGGAATCATTTTATGTCTGCGCGCTGTCGGCGTATAGTTCAATAACAGTTGTGTGGGGCGTGGGTCTGTTGTACTATTTGTTTTGCCGCCAAGGATTAGGGACACTGCCGCCTGAGTACCGCAACGTGTTTGGAATAGCGCTGTTGATTGGCGTCGGCAGTGTCCTGGTATTGATAATGATGATATGGGACATCTGCCGCAAGGTGGGTCGCACCTATGACGCGGTATTGACTGCCCGGGCGTCGTTTAAAAAAAGTATTAAAAAATAAAATAACATGACGTGTTGATAGATGAATTTGGCCCTTTTATGTTTAACAAGTAATAAAAAAAATCATGAAGCTGGCAGCACCTCGAATGCCACGTACAGCGTCACGCACGCCGTGGCCGGCGACTTGGACAGCGCGCCGCTCTGGGCGTTGCTCAGCGCTCGATCGTACTTGGCGTGCGGCGCCAGCAGCGTGTGGAACAGCGCCTCCATCTGCAGCACACCGGACTCGGCCGCGGCGCCGCTTAGCACACACAGCCCGGCCATGTGCGTGTACCCGCGCAGCTTGTACTTGTCGCCGAAGCGGTGCACCATGGCGCTGTGCGCGTGCACCTTCTTGCTCTGCTGGACCGACGCCTTGCCCACCATGAACGCGCCCACGGCGTCGTCGTTGGCGATGCTCTGCACCACGTGCAGCATCTTGGCCAAATGCTTGCGCGTGCCGGCGTTGGGCGGGTTGAAGATGCGCGGCGATAGATCGGCAAAGGAGCACGCAGCGTCGATGCGCACAGCGTGGTCGACGTAGTACAGGTGGACGTAGCGGCCGGATCGCCGGCGTTCACCGACGTCCGCCAGCGCAAAGGTGCGCCATAGCGATCGGTCGTCGTGCAGAATGCGGTCAAAGGCGCCCATGCGTTCATCGCCGCGCCAGCGCACGTGATCAGCAATGGCGTCCGGCGTCATGCCGGCGCGTTTCAGTGCCGCAGCCACGGCCGGGTGCAGCTGCTTCAGCTCGCGCCGCACTAATGCACGCTTCTTTTTGCGTTCGTCATCGCAGCTCATTTTTTTTATTCTTGATTTTTTTTATAGTTAAAAATATTTTTTTATTATAACAATGCTATTCTTTTTCCCCGTACGAAAACACATAAAAACCGTCATCGCCGCCGACCGCCACGATCGGCTTGGACGCGTGGCACGCGACGCTCCACAGCCGCCCAATAGTCGACGTCCACCGATGCACCAGCAACTCCTTGTCGCGCGCGTGCACGGCCATGGTGGCGTCCTCGGACGTCGAGAAGAAGCAGTCGGTGCAGTTGGCGATGGCCAGCGCCGTCAGATTGCCAGCATGCTTCTGGATGACGCCGGTTTGGGCGTAGCTGCCGCTGGCGCCGGCGCGCTGCCACAGCCGGATCGTGCGGTCGTCGGCGCCCGAGAGCAGCGTGCCGCTCCCCCCGTCCAGCGCCAGACAGTTGATGCCGCGCGTGTGGCCGGTAGCCACGCTGCTGGGGATGGCCGGCCGCGTCTCGGCTGCCGCGTCCGACGAGTAGAAGAAGTGCAGCAGCCGCATCGGCAGCGACGGCGGCTTCGTCTCCTCCTTGGTATCCTTGGGCGGATGTGCAGCAATCGATGCGATCAGCGGCGTGAGGTCCCATGCACGGATCGTCTGGTCCAGCGAGCACGAAATGATGAACTCGCGGTCCGTGTAGAGGGCAAAGAGCGCGCTCATCACGTAGTGGTTGGCGCCGCCCAGCAGCGCGATGCTGCGCTGCCGCACGTGGTCCCATACGAGGACCGTCTGATCGTCCGAGCACGACAGCAGCCACGGGCGGCTTGGATGGAACTGCACGCCGCGCACGTAGTCGGCATGGCCTTTCAGCACGCACACCTCGCGCCGCTCGACGTAGTTGACCACGATGACGTCGCCGGCGTCCGTGCCGCAGGCAAAGATCGGGTCCGTGGGGTGGAAGCACACGCAGCGGACGGGCTGCGACCCGCCTGTTTCATACACAAAGACGGATTCGCACCGCTCGTAGTTCCAGAAGCGCACCTTTCCGTTCATGGTGGACGCCAGCAGATAGGGGTAGCGTGGGTGGAGTGCCACGCATTTGACGCGGGCCGTGTCGGTTGCCGCGCACAGAACGTCTAATGCAAATACCATTTTTATTTTTTTTTTATTTTTTTTTATTTCTCCTTGAATATTGTTGTTTTTAAAAAAAATAAAAATATTTTTTTTTGAACGTTCGTTGCATTGTGCCACGCCGTGCCAGCACGAATAAAAATCACTGTACCATGGACGCAGCCGACTATGACTACATGTACAAGGTGCTGCTGGTGGGCGACAGCGCGGTGGGCAAGTCGTCGCTCATCCTGCAGTTCACCGACGGCGTCTTCTCCGAGACGTTCATCTCGACGATCGGCGTCGACTTCAAGATCCGCACGGTGACCGTGCACGACAAGCGGCACAAGCTGCAAATCTGGGACACGGCTGGCCAGGAGCGCTTCCGCACCATCACGTCGGCGTACTACCGCGGCGCGCACGGCATCTTCATCGTGTACGACGTCACGGCGCCGCTCACGTTCGAGCACGTCACGCTGTGGTCGGCCGAGATCACGCGCAACGCCGACCGCAATCGCGCGCCCGCCGTCAAGATTCTGGTGGGCAACAAGGTCGACCGCGACGAGGCGCGCGCCGTGACCCGCGACGCCGGTGCCAAGGCCGCTGACCGCTTCGGCATGCAGTTCGTCGAGGTGTCGGCCAAGGCTGGCGGCCCGGCGCTCGATGGCATGTTCACGCTCATGGCGTCGGCCATCTACACGGCCGCGCGCACCGCCGAGCTGGCCGCGAGTCCGCCCAAGGGCGCGCTGACCACGGACGGCATCCTGCTCGATCGCGCCGATCAGTCCGCCGACACAGCCTCCTGCTGCTAATTCACGCCGGCGAAATGGGGCGACACTTCGCACCTTCACCATTTCTTGGCTCCATTAGGAGATGCTCAAGCCGCTATGGCAACCGCACGGGATAAAAATTAGTTGGAATACGCTTCCGGCAACGGCTACTTTGATTATATAAAAAATGTTGAATTGTACACAACGCATTGCGTTTTTTTGCCTTGGGGTGATGCTGATGCTATTGACGCAGTTGGCTGGCGCGGCGACAAAGCCGCAGCAGCAAGAGGTGGCACTGCCGAACCACGTGGCCGTCGGCGACATGGCATTTGTCTTCTTTGCGCCGTCGCAGATCGACGCCGGCGGCGTCGACACGCACAACGCTAGCGCCATCTGCCGCATGCTGCCGGCGCGCGGCAGGTCGGCCGGTGACCGGCTTGAGGACCACGCCATCATCTGCTTCTCCGACATGGAGCAGCACGGCGTGCGCTTCGCCAACGACACGCGCCTGTCGTGCTTTGTCGAGCACGTGCAGTCCAGCGTGGACATCTCCATCACGACGCCCGTGCTGCAGAACTCGTGTGTGTTGCACCCGGTGCTGCTGCCGTTTGACGGCGCCGACCAGGCCGCGCAGGCCGACCGTTTCGTGGCCGACCACGCCGACGTGTGCCGCGGCAGCGCAGCCACCGAGGCCTCGTGCCGCTCGATCGACAACCGCACGTACATGGGTCTGCTGGCTGCATACAACTTTCGAGACGATCAGATTGTGGTGGCTGACCGCGCGTGGCACATGAGTGGGGCGTTGCTGGAGCTGGCGGTCGATTTCATCAAGTATTACTGGAAGAAAACGTAGTGATTGACCAATATTAAATGCTTTTTTTTACCGGCCCACTTTTATGCCCAGCAATAAATTTTTCCCTTTATTATCATATTAATTTTATTAGGCGGCCATAAAAGTGGGCCTGTAAAAAAGGGCATTTAATATTGGTCAACCAATAGTTATTTTTATTTTTTTTTGCAGTCATGGTATACTTAAAAAAAACATTCCCTTTTTAGAATGACATGTTTTTCAACATCTTGTTTTTTTTAACCAACTATTCTTTTTTCAAAAACGCTTCCAGAGAGGGCAGGTCGAAGGATGCCAGATCGTGTTCGGTAAAGTAAGCGAGCGAGTCCACGTCATGCACCGATCGAATTCGCTTCTCGGCAAACGGTTCGTGCAAAAAACGACCCATCAAACGACCAGCCGCAGCCCGTGTGAAGAACGATCCGATGCTGCCAACCAGATAATCGCAGGAGGATAGCAAGTAAAAGTCAAGTGCACTTTGACGTGCCCAATCATCTTGTTCGTCTGCATTCAGTGCATTTCGCGCACTGCATCGTTTTTCGGCATCCTGTTCATGGAAGTTCAGGCATTCCTTTCCATTGTATCGCGTTTGCGTATGATCCACCAGAATTATCATGTCGGGCAGCGCGGCATGGAGGAGTTGTTCAAACTGAAGAATCGCATTGGCGTTGTCCGAGGTCATGAACACATGGCGGATCGTTGGTTGTTCCACCCGCAGTCGAACCACCTCTTGCACATACGACTCGATAGGGACAAACGTGTGCGTGTGCATTTCAATGATCTTGTCGGCACGCCGAATGTGCACCGACACGCATGTTGATGGCCAGGCGAGCGTTTTTTTCTTTGCTTCTATCTCAGCGTTCATGCGCGCAGCAGGCTGCGTCATGTGATGCATGAGAAAAGAAAACCATGCAAATGCAGTCCACCCTCGCTGCTGCAATTGGAACGGAACAATGGTACCATGTTTGGAAAGTTTGCCCCAAAAGAAATCGCGAATCTCGTCGCGCACTTTACCGTCGATGGCAAGCACCACATCATCATTTCCGTTCATCAACGAGGGGAGTGTCGTAATGGCGGCGCGTTGCACGCCCTGCTGCAAGATCGACGCATCGAGACTGACTGCCTTGAAATCGAAAAAGCACGAAAATCCACGACGGCCCTCTTCGCAGAAAGTGCCATCATATAGCCCACTGTCGTGCACGGCAAAGGTCGGCACGTATCCTTTCATCAATGCATACGTTGCCAACCAGAATGCATCATAGAGGTGGCCGCCCATGCCACGTCCGTCGTGATTGCACAAAATGATGGCTCGCGGGGCATTCACACTGTGCATCGTGAAATGCCACCACGCTTCCACCCGTGCAACATCAGATGCTTGTGGCAAAGATGGGGTGCAGCGAGACATGGGAATTCGCTCTGCTGCGCTGATTTCGGCGGATTTAAAAGCGGCAAACGTGTAGGCATCTTCAGAGTCTTCTGCCACAGCATGACTTGGAAGAGAAAGCGATGGCGGAACATATCCCAACTCTTTCAAGTCCTCAATCCACGCATCGATCAGCACCACATCCATCTCACTCCAGAATCGCGCCCTAGCCATATCCCGTGCCAAATCGTGCATCACCCCAAACAGCCCTCCGTTCGCGATGGTTTCTCGCATCGGCTTCCATGCCGTGAGGAAACGAATGAGCATTCCGACCTGCTCGTACATTTGGACTTCCTGGTTAAAATCTTGCAAAAATGAATGCGCGTTGCGGTGTTGTGCCACAGTGGGGCCCGCAAAGAGCACATTGCCCCCAAGCATCCAGAGGAGTCGCTGCACATAATACCCCCTCCAGATGTCGGTTACACGAAATGCAACCGAAGTGGGCAGCAGCAAGCCCCAGAAAGCACGGTAATCAAAAAGTGTGTTTTGAGAGTTGAAGGGGGCCATGGTGTTGGCCGGCAGGTATGCCGGATTACGTCGCTCAAAAATGATGCGAGTCAGGTCGGACGTGCGGGTGAGTCGAAAAACGGCATCTACGTCTGGATCCAGGTCAGCCATCCCCTGCTGGATCCACGAGCGTTCGCCATTGCTTTCTGAGTTGTTTCGGCGTGTTCCGCGTGCATCACATTCAAGATGCAACACCTCAGGGGAAGTCCGCGGGGCCAGACAGCAGGTTGACCGAAAGCGGCGTATGGGTTGACCACGCGGAAGGCGCTATCGGTTGAACACGGACTGAGTGCTGTCGTGGAAAATGTCCACGGCCAAGGTTCACTCAACGGTGCATTGTCGTCATCCGTGTCAAAAATAAACTGAGCGCCATGCTCGATGGCAAAGAGGTAACCAATGTTTTTTCTGGTATAGGATCCAAAGGGTACGTGATGGATAATGCGATAGCGAAGATGCATCTGCCATTCCACCGACAAATAAACCAAACGTTCATGTTGCACATCATACTGTGGAGGAGAAGATTCATCTGCCACGATCAGTACAGTGTAATGGGGGTATTGCAGCATAGATTTCACCGATGGAGTCGCAGGATGAATGGAGGTGATGACGATCCAGTGCGTGGCATGTGCGACATCAATCATGTAAGATGCATTGAACGGGATTCCCATGGCCAGTGGGTTTGGCAAACGTGATGCTGGTGCATGTTGCTGGATTGGGGCGTATTGTGCAAAAATGCATGGATTGGAGAGGGTGGGTGTCATGAGGAGAAAAATATAATGGGTCATGAGGGTAATGACGGCAAGACCAAGGACAGCTTTCCACATCAGCACTTTTTGCATTATTTTTTTTTTATTTTTTTTAAAACAAGGTCAGGGTGCCGTGCATATAATTTCAAAATGTCAATATGTGAAGCGCTGTTAAAAAAGTGTGTCGAGTATAACTACAGTTTAAAAAAAAATAAAAAAAAAATAAAAAAATGGAATTTACAGAACTGATTGGAAAGGAACCAGTACTCATTCAGGAGCGCGCCAATCACTTGGCCGCCCTTCTTGAAATCCAGCCGCACGTGCTTGTAAAGCATTACAAGGGTCACGCCTACGTCGTGACGGGATTCGGCACGGCAGAGAGAACGTGCCGACTGGAGGTGGCGTATACGGATCCGTCTAAGCCGGGCACGCTGCCGTGGCACCGCGAGGCCGAGCGCTTTTTCAGCGATGTGACGCTGGACGATGGTGCGGCAGTGCCGCGCTTTTCCATTCTTTGACTTTTTATTAAAACAATAAATGCACTCATGTCGTCTTTCGGGCAAGATCGGCGAACGCCACGCCCTGCGCAACGGCCATCCACAGCGTGTACGGCACGAGCGCCTCGCTCTCGATCACCACGCTGACGTGCGTCTCGTGGTGGGGCGCGCCGTTGCGCAGCACCAGCAGCTCCAGCATATTGCCGCAGCATGCTTTCCTGACCAAAAACGAGTAGGTGTCGCCGCGGATCACGTGGTGGCAGTCGTGGACGGCGCAGGCGATGCGATCGAGATCACCGCTCTCTGCCGCGGCCTTGGCGTCGACAAACTCGTAGCCACGCTGCAGTAAGTACAGCGCCGAGAGCGCCGCCGCAACGGGCGCGCACCCCGCCACGTGGACAGTGCAGAAAAAGGCGACGCCCATTACGATCCAGTCGCCTATGCGCATGGCAGCAACAGTGCGCATGACCGTCACGTACGTGGACGCAGGCTGTCGGTGTGTCTGAGCCAACGCTTTCTGCTGGGCATACAGCAGCGCAATGTACAGGGCGCCGAGTGCGGCGACAAGATGAATGACATAGTCCATTTTTTTTATTTTTTTATGTTTTATTTTTTTCTATCGAAAAAAATAATGAAAATGAAAAAAAAAGAACAAAAAAACTTAGAGCGTGGCCAACTTGATGAAAATGAATGCCACGAGGACGGCTGCCACGAATAAGGCAGCGGCGATAGCGAGGCGGATGAGCAGGCCAATTAGCACGTGGACGGCCGCAAAGATCCACCGGACCACGCGCCACATGCCGCAGAACGTGGCAACCCACGGAACGTGGTAGAGGCCGAGGATGAGCAGCGCTATGGTGACGACGGCAGCTAGGAGTTCCGCCGACTTCAGCGCCGGCTTCAGCGGGGCCTCCTCTCTCGACGCGGCCGCCTGCTGGTGTTTCTCGGCAAGATGCTCGCGAATCGCCTCCTTGACGCCGCACAGGCCCTCGAATCCTTTTTGCTTGGCGGCGCCGTGCAGCACGATCTGGCGCTTGCCGGTCTCGAACGCCTCGCGGTACGCCTCCATTGTGCGGCGGTACGCGGCGTGCGACGGCGACACGGCGTCGGGCTCGGCGCGCAATGCGTCCTCGGGCACCCACGCGCGGCGGTCGCGCGCCGGCGGCGTGTACGGCGCCAGCGTCAGATCGACGCTGCAGCTGTCCTGCTCGACGGTCTCCAGCACCACCACGCGCTCGTCCTTGGACGGCACGTGCGTGCAGTGCACGACGGCGCGCTCGATGGCCACGTTCGGCTTGTTGATGTGGCACGTCACGCGCTCCTCGTTTTCAAACGTCAGGGCGCGCCACGCGTCGCATGTCAAGTTGGTGTGCACGACGCAGATCGCATGCATCGACTCCTCGATCGGCAGCGCCGCGTTCTCGGCAGTGCGCATGCGCATCGACGGGAACGAGATGGCCTCGATGTGCGTCGGGTCGACGTAGTTGGCGCTGGCGGGCGCGCCGGTGGTGGCGGCAGCGAGGGCTGCCAGCACACAACATACAAAAAACAATTTAAACTTACACTGGGATGCGATTGTCATGTTTTCCTTTTTCTTTTTTTATTTTTTTTTATTTTTTATCTTTTTTTTTTATTTTTCAAAATAATTTTTCATTCCAAAAAAAAATTTTTTATTTTTAAAAAAAAATATTTTTTTTTACATTTCTAAAAATAGAAATATAAAAATGAGCGAACCTAAAAATACAAAACGCGATGACGACGACGAGGTGCGCGTGATCAAGGTTAAGGCTGCGGGAAGGAAGGCGGTGCGGCCGCCGCGACGGACGCCAGCGATCGATCTGGCACTGGACCGCATTCGCGACGAACGGAAGGAGACGATGTATCAGGTGCAGTCCGTGATCAATGACGCGCGTTATAAAATCGAGGACGCGTACCAGCGCGACATCACGGAACTGCGCGCCCGGCTGGTCGAACTCGAACAGTACCGCGTGCGGGATCTGGAGGCGCGGGTGGCGGCGCTGGAATCTGTCTCCAAAGGATAACTATGCGCGGGAGACACTGAATGCGCGACAGGAAAACAATAAAAAAAATAAAAAAAAAATAGAAACGTAGAAAAAAAAATGAAATACTACCACGAATTTGATCGGTACCTGCGCAAGCAGTTCCGCGAGCGCACCATTGCGCTGTTTTACGCCATGGTGTTCCTGACGCTGCTGGCGACGCTGGGCACCGGCTTCATCTACCTCAACATCATGACGCTCCAGCTTGGCGTCAACGTCGGACTCCCGATCTACTACACGGTGTACATCACGCTGCTGCTCGTGCGCAGCGTGGCGTTCCGCTACCTGCCCGGGCTGGTGGACGCCGCCGTGCTGCGCCGCCACCTGCGGTTCGACGTCGTCGCCTTTGGGTCGCTGGCCCTGTTCGGCGTTATGCTGCACGTGTACATTGTTGAGTCGTACGCTGCCGCCGGGGTCGACGAGCCGCCGCAGGTGCTGGCGGTCGAGTGCGTTGCGGCGCTGATCCTGGCGCTGGGCACGGCCGTCCACCTCGCGTCGATCTACTTTAGCGGCAAGTGGACGCGCACCGAGATCGAGCTGGCGCCCATGGAGGCAGGCGAGGCGTGATCGCGTTCGCGTTCATTTGGCGATTTTTGCGTTGGCAGGGTGCTTTAATACTTTTTTTTAAAAAAATAAAAAAAAAACATGCATCCGTTCGCCCCTGTATTATCGTTCATTCAGCGCACCCTCTTTCGCTCGGAGCGCATCAAGGAAGAAAGCGCAGCCGTCATGCTGGGGCTATTCATTGTATGGTCGTGCCTCCGCCAGCACCGATCGATCCGCGCGTTCCTTGATCAACGTTAAATTATTTTTTATGTACAAGAGTCAATAAACAGGTATAACGATGGATCAATCCGGACTTTCCAGATCCACTAACGGTGGATCAGGAGGCGTCGCGCCCTTGCTCAGGCCCACGGCCAGAATGCGCGCCAGATCGTCGATGCACTCGGCGCACTGGCGCGCGCACATGGCGTCGTACAGCGTCTGGATCTTGTGCATGCTGATGCTCGCGGCGCGCGCCGTAGTCGGCACGCGGGCGTCGTCGGCGTGCACGATCAGCATGTCGCGCGTCAGCTTGCGGAAGCAGTGTGCATGGAGTGCGTCGGCGTGCTGAAGGGTGATGGCATGCAGTCGGTGTGTGGCAGCGTCGTAGTAATATACAAGCATTCGTTTTTTTTATTTTTATTTTTATTTTTATTTTTATTTTTGCAAACGTTTTTTTTTAAATCATTACACGATCGAGTTGGATGGCAGCGCGCCCCACGGACTGCGGGCCGCCGACGACACGGGCATGGACATCGCTGGCTGGATCGTCTCGTAGGTGCCATAGTTGGCATTGGGGGTCTTGCGATTGCGCATCGTCACGCCGGGAAGGTACGACGGGAAGTCGGGGATCGTGATGCGCGGTCTCGTGGTCGGGATCTGCAGCGCGCGCATCCAGTACTGGCGCGTCATCTCGCGCTTGAGATCCGACCCCTCGGGCGGCGACAAGAAGCCGACGACGGGCACCAGCGGCAGCACGACCAGCGTCATGATGGCGCCCACGATCGAGAACGCAAACGACGCGTACTCGGTGTTCTCGGCCACGCCCGACTGGCACAGGAAGACGGCCAGCGTCGCGGGATCGGGGTTGCTGCACGTGAAGATGAACGACGTGAAGTACACCCACCACAAAATGATGATCACGAGCGACGTCGCCACGAACAGCAGCGCGACGGCGG
>JACCDN010257866.1_pt1 | contig 12303 bp, 10 predicted proteins | sample 7441691 | NCBI WGS metagenome assembly JACCDN01 (sample SAMN15323439, study PRJNA562643) | freshwater metagenome | isolation source: river surface water | place: USA:Blue River Watershed | collected 2017-08-16 | reverse complement strand
GTGTGCAACATTGCATGACCTGTACGATCGGCTACTGCACAAGTACGCGCTACTGATTCAGCACCGTATTTTTTAGACATCCCGCCAAAAGGACGTTGGAAAATTTTTCCGTTCTCTAAACGATCAAAAGGCATACCGAAATGCTCTAGCTCATAAATAGCTTCAGCAGCGTTCTTACACATAAACTCGATAGCATCCTGATCACCTAAATAATCTGAACCCTTAATCGTGTCATACATATGCCAATGCCAATTATCTTCACCCACGTTACCTAGCGAAGCAGCAATACCACCTTGTGCAGCGACTGTATGAGAACGCGTTGGGAATACTTTTGAAAGTACTGCAACACTTAATCCACTGTCAGCCAATTGCAAAGCAGCACGTAATCCGGCACCGCCGCCGCCAATCACAATCGCATCGTATTTCTTAATTTCCATTGCAGCCATGTTATGCCAAGCTCCAAATAATATAAGTCGCCCAAACAACATAAAACGCTAAAGCTGCACCAAATAGCATTTGCAACTTAGCTCGTAGGCTTGTGTTGTGAACGTAATCCATCAGAATTTCTTTAACACCTAACCAAGCGTGGTAAATCAGTGCCCATAAAAACAGTAAAGTGAGGGCTCTAAACGCCCAAGGGGTAAACCAAGCTCGCCAAGCGGCTGCACCAGATGCTGGCGTATCAATAACGAAACGCACCAAAATAATGATGCTGTAAATCAACATGGTCATGGCCGTTGCACGCTGCCATGCCCAGTCACTAAACCCGTGAGCAGGTTTTCTGCGATCTACCATAACCAAACTCCCATCCATAGAGTAAGTAATATACTCACGACTAATACAGCTCGACTGGTTGCACGGGCATATTTCAATCGCAAACCATAATGTGCATCTAACGCTAAATGGCGAACGCCCGCACACGCATGATGCGCGTAAGCCCAAGTGACAGATAAACAAATGAGCTTGGCAAGCGGATGATGGAGAACCGCTTGCGCTTGCTCGAAACTTGCATCGCTACTCAAACTTTGTTGCAACAACCACAACAACAAAGGAAGTAGCATAAATAGGAATGCACCACTGACTCTGTGCATAATCGACACCAAGGCTGGCATCGGTAATCTAATCGTGAACAAATTCAGATTTTTAGGCCGATTTCTTTTCACAATTTTTTGATTAGGATTCGACATATTATTGTCCTTGCTCAGCTCTCGCGGCATCTGCAACACGACCTGAAACACGCTCCATTAAACGTGGATCAAAAGGCTTAGGAATAATGTACTCTTTGCCGAAAGAAAGCTCAGTTAATTGATACGCATCCAATACTTCTTGTGGAACAGGCTCACGTGCAATTTCGGCTAGCGCTTCAGCTGCTGCAACTTGCATTGCAGTTGTAATTTGCTTAGCTCTTGCGTCTAAGGCACCGCGAAATAAATAAGGGAAACATAAAGCATTGTTCACTTGATTAGGAAAATCCGAACGACCTGTTGCCATCAAAATATCATCACGAACAGCATGAGCTAAAGCTGGCAAAATTTCCGGATCGGGATTGGCAAGTGCAAAAACAACTGGCTTAGGTGCCATCACTTTTAATAACTCCGGAGCTAAAGCGTTAGCAGCCGATACGCCAATGAATACATCTGCATCTTGCATGGCTTCTGCTAATGAATTGACATCTCGAGCTGTTGCCAAATCGCGATTCATATCGTGTAAATCTGCACGGTCTTTTTTCAACACACCAGACTTATCCACCATAACCAAATGCTGAGCACCCATAACCTTCAACAATCGAGCACAAGCACAGCCCGCAGCGCCGGCACCCAAAAACACAATTCGAGCATCTGCTAATTTTTTACCTTGTAGCATCAGCGCGTTAATTAAAGCTGCGCCAACAATCACAGCCGTACCATGCTGGTCATCATGAAAAACAGGAATATCCAAGCGCTCACGCAACTCTTTTTCAATACGGAAACAATGCGGAGCTGCAATATCTTCTAAATTAATACCGCCAAATGTTGGGGCAATATTAACAACCGTCTCAATAAAGGCTTCAACACTTGGCGCAGTGACTTCAATATCAAACACATCAATATCAGCAAACCGCTTAAATAAAACTGCCTTACCTTCCATTACTGGTTTGCTTGCCAATGCGCCCATATTTCCTAAGCCCAATACCGCAGTTCCATCGGTAATCACTGCTACCAAATTACCTTTATTGGTGTACTTATAAGCGTTCTCTGGGTCACGATTAATTTCACGAACAGGCTCAGCAACGCCAGGGGTATAAGCCAAAGACAAATCGGCTTGCGTAGCGCAAGGCTTAGAAGACTCAACCGATAGTTTTCCAGGTTTAGGAAACTGATGGTATTGCAACGCACGTGTTTTTAAATCGCTCATAAGGTTTTCTCTTTTTCAGAATACTAATATCGGTTATTCAAGCTCATTGTGATAATGATATTGATCGGTATGACACAAACCTAAACGCCACTCCAATGGGCGATCACCGTAGGTATAGGCAACACGTTCAATCTGGAGTACTGGCGCACCTATCGGCAAATCAAGTGCTTCAGCAGTTTCAACTTCAGCTGCGACCGCTTTAATCTCTTCATGCGCACCGATCATCCGAACGCCATACTCTTGCTCATACATTCTGTAGAGCGAACCTTTGTAATCATCAATCTGTTTTGCAGATAATCCTGAAAACTCAGAAGACGGCACAACAATATGATCCAAAATCAAAGGGCGCCCTCCAATAACCAAAAGACGCTTAATTTCGATAACTGCAGCACCCGTTTTTAAATTGAGTTTCTTAGCTACTTTTGCGCTAGCTTTAGTACGAACACATGACAACAACTGATTTTGAGGAACGCCCTTTTGTCCATCTTCACCAGTCAAGCGTAAAAATCTTAGCTTCATCATTTCTTCATTGTGCGTCATCACATAAGTACCCTTACCTTGTCGACGCATCAAAATACTCTCTGAAACTAATTCATCTATCGCCTTGCGAACCGTTCCTTGACTTACTTGAAAACGAGACGCCAATTCCATTTCGCTTGGAATCATTTCGCCAGCCTTCCACTCTCCATCAATTAAACTTTGCGTAAGCATGCGCTTAATTTGCTCATAGAGTGGCTGATATAGAAGAACTTGAGATGTAGTTACAGTATTCATGTGACAAGTTTACTCTAGAAATTTAATTAAAGTCTATAGTTTTATGTCTTATATAAGATATATATTTTTATTGACATCGGATTTTGCCATAGCTAGAATCATCTCCATGTAATTGACCTTGTGTGAAATACATTAAATTAAACGCAACGATGTCAATCCTATATAGATAAACCGAATCGAGAACTGAATGAACGATTTATTTCGACCCCGCAGATCCATGCTTTATGTGCCAGGATGCAACACGCGCTACATTAATAAAGCGCGCGCGCTAATTGTCGACTCCGTCATTCTCGATTTGGGAAATCCAATCCTAATTGAAGCCAAAGAAGAAGCCCGTAAAAACGTTGTGGCTGCTATCAAAGAAGGTGGCTTTGGCTCTCGTGAAGTCGTTGTTCGTGTCAATGACATCGATTCGCCTTGGGGCAGAGACGATATATACGCAGTTGCTAATATCGGGGCTGATGCGATTTTATTTCCCAACATTGAAAGTCGCGAAGATGTATTAACTGTACTGGATATATTGAAGGATGCAGGTAACACAACCATCCCTATCATGGTCATGATAGAGAGCCCTCTTGCTGTCTTACACGCCGAAGAAATTGCAAGTGCATCAGATCGTATTGCATGCATGGTTATGGCAACTTCTGATTTGCTATCACACTTACGTGGTCGTATTACTCTAGAGCGCTTACCGCTATTAACAAGTCTTTCAATGGTGCAACTTGCGGCACGCGCATACGGACGTTCGATTGTGGACGGCATCAACACTAACCTAAAGGATATGCAATCTTTCGAATATGCCTGCCGCATGGGACGCGATCTAGGTTTGGATGGAAAAACATTAGTTCATCCACTACAACTTGATTACTCGAATGATGCTTACACACCAAAACGTGCAGAAGTTGAGTTAGCTCAAGAAGTCATTACAGAGTTAGCTGCTGCAAACGCAGCAGGACGCGGCACAGTCGTCGTTGAAGGTCGACTCATTGAAAGACATCAAGTCGAAGCGGCGAAACGCCTGCTAAGACTGAGTGAAATGATTCAAAAATTGGAGGCAGAGAGTGCATAAAAGCAACGCTACAAATAAAAGTCCACGCGGCAATTTTTTCGAAGACTTTAAAATTGGGCAGGTGTTTCAGCACGCAACGCCACGCACAGTGTCGGATGGCGATAGTGCACTTTATATTGCCCTAACAGGTGCTCGCCAAGTTCTGCATTCAGCACAACCTGTTGCCCATGCAATGGGCTACCAGAATCGTACAATTGACGACTTGCTCGCATTTCATATCGCACTTGGTAAAACCGTTCCTGACATTTCCATTAATGCGATTGCCAATTTAGGTTATGCACAAGTGCAATTTGTAAAACCTATTTATGCGGGCGATACCATTAGTGCAAAATCAACAGTTGTTGGTCTCAAACAAAACTCAGATGGAAAAAGCGGCATTGTATATGTGCAATGCGAAGCGCTAAATCAAGATCACCAAGTAGTAATTTCATGGATACGCTGGGTCATGGTTCGTAAAAGTAATCTAGACACGCCAGCACCAGAGACTGTTATTCCAGAACTATCAAAAGTCGTCGATGCAAAACATTTAAATATTCCATCTAACGTTGAATACGATGGCTTTGACACAAGCATCACTGGCAGCAGTTTTGTTTGGGATGACTATGAAATTGGCGAAGTCATTAACCACCCCTCCGGGATGACTGTTGATGAAAGCGACCATACATTAGCGACTAAGCTTTATCAGAATCCAGCGCGCTTGCATTTCGATGCTTCAAAATCAACCTACGGCAAACGCTTGGTGTTTGGTGGTCATGTGATGTCTGTATGTAGGGCACTTTCTTACGAAGGTCTAGAAAACGCACTTTCAATCGCTGCTATTAATGGCGGGGCGCATTGCAATCCTACCTTCGGTGGCGACACTCTATATGCGCACTCTGAAGTATTAGATCGCTGGGAAATTCCAGGTCGTACAGATGTTGGTGCTTTACGTTTACGCTTAATTGGCGTCAAAGAAAAGCCCTTACGCTTTTTGTCTGATGCGGCTAGCACCATCAACGGCAAACAAAGCTACAACCCAAATGTAGTGTTAGATTTGGACTATACCGTCCTGATGCCACGCAGATAAACCAACCTAAAAATACGCAACTGAATATTGGAAAAAGGAAAAAATCTTGAACACTTTAGTCCACCCTAATGACGCACTTTTCAAAGGTGAAAAAGCCTTTCCAGTGATTCCTAGTTGTGAGCATTTTGCCGGCAGCGAAAAACTCATCTTAAAAGCGCTACAAATACAAGATGAATTAGGTCCGATTTTCGACATCACTTGCGACTGTGAAGATGGTGCGGCGGCTGGTCAAGAACGTGAACACGCAGAAATGATTGTGCGCGTTCAACAATCTGAAGCTAATAAACACAAAATGGCAGGTGTACGTATTCACGACTACACTCACCCTGCTTGGCGCCAAGATGTGGATATTTTTATTGAAGGCATCGGCAATATTGTCGCTTATATCACCATCCCAAAATCAACAAACGCATCACAAGTAAAAGAAATGATCACTTACATTCAAAACAAATGTAAGGAGCATGGTATCAAGCGCGAAATTCCAATTCATATCCTAATTGAAACACATGGTGCGCTTCATGAAGTATTCGAGATTGCCGCTCTGCCATGGATTCAAGTTTTAGACTTTGGCTTAATGGACTTTGTGAGCGGTCATCACGGGGCAATTCCAGCGTCTGCGATGCGCAGTCCAGGACAATTTGAGCACCGTCTTCTCGCTAGAGCAAAATCAGAAGTAGTTGCTGCTGCATTAATGCACGGTATTGTACCGGCGCACAACGTATCGCTTGACCTCAAAAATACCGTAGCGACTAATAGCGACGCTACGCGTGCCCGTCAAGAGTTTGGCTTCTTAAGAATGTGGAGTATTTACCCAACACAAATTCAAGCAATTGTTGATGCAATGAAACCTAATCTAGATGAAGTACAAGACGCTGCTGATATTTTAATTGCTGCACAACAAGCAGAATGGGGCCCAATTCAACATGCAGGTGAACTGCATGACAGAGCAACTTACCGCTACTACTGGGAAGTTTTACAAAAAGCAAAAGTGAGCGGCATCAATATTCCTGCCGCTGCTGAACAAGCGTTTTTCGCTTAAACATTAGGATGACAATATGAGTACTCTTACTTCAGCTGGCGCAAGATTTCGCGCTGCACTTGCCGCAGAAAAACCACTGCAAATCATAGGCGCAATTAACGCATACCATGCAAAACTTGCTGAGCAAGTTGGCTACAAAGCGCTTTACCTATCTGGTGGTGGTGTTGCCGCCGGTTCTTTGGGATTACCTGACTTAGGCATCTCAACGATGGACGACGTCATGACAGATGTGCGCCGCATTACTGATGCTACCGACGTACCTTTACTCGTTGATATCGACACAGGCTTTGGTGGTGCATTCAACATTGCTCGCACAGTTAAATCTATGATCAAAATGGGTGCTGCTGCAGTACACATTGAAGACCAAGTACAAGCAAAACGTTGTGGCCACCGTCCGAATAAAGCCGTTGTGAGCCAACAAGAAATGGTAGACAGAGTTAAGGCAGCGGTCGATGCAAAAACAGACCCTGATTTCGTCATCATGGCACGTACTGACGCGCTTGCTGTTGAGGGCTTACAGTCTGCGATAGATCGTGCTTGCGCTTGCGTTGAGGCTGGGGCAGACATGATTTTCCCTGAAGCAATGACTGAGTTGAGCATGTATAAACAATTTGCCAACGCAGTAAAAGTGCCTGTTCTAGCCAACATTACTGAGTTCGGCTCAACACCACTATTCACTGTAGAAGAACTAGCCACTGCAGATGTTGGTATGGTGCTTTATCCACTTTCAGCTTTCCGCGCAATGAACCAAGCAGCCCTAAAAGTTTATGAAGCCGTTCGCAAAGAAGGTACTCAAAAGAATGTCGTACCACTCATGCAAAGCCGCATGGATCTTTACGATTATTTGGGTTATCACGCTTTTGAACAAAAGCTTGATGAACTCTACAAGAGTTAATCAACAAAAATATAAAGCTGAACTATATAAAAGTTAAGCGATAAAAAATCACCCGTCGCTTTAATGATTTAAACAAAAGTTATATTAAAAATAACGATAGGAAACAGTCATGACAAACAATGCAAATCAAGCACCTGCTGAGCCAAAACGTAAAAAAGGCGTTGCCCTTTCGGGTGTCGTTGCAGGTATTTCAGCGGTCTGTACCGTCGGCCACTCAGGCAATGATTTGCATTATCGCGGCTACGATATTTTAGAGCTCGCTAAACACGCCACTTTTGAAGAAGTTGCTTATTTGCTCATTCACGGTGAGTTACCCAACAAAGCAACATTAACTGCCTATCACGCTAAACTTAAAAAACTCCGTGATTTACCAGCTGCACTCAAAACCGTTTTAGAACAAATCCCAGCAAACGCTCATCCAATGGACGTGATGCGCACAGCTTGCTCAATGCTCGGCACGCTTGAGCAAGAAGCTCAAGATCATAATATTAATGGCGCGAAAGATATTGCTGACCGCTTAATTGCTTGCTTTGGCTCTATCCTGCTTTATTGGTATCACTTTAGTCATAACAACAAACGCATCGACTGCGTGACTGATGATGACTCTATTGCCGCACATTTCTTGCACTTATTGCATGGGAAAAAACCATCAGCTTTACATGAAGCCTGTATGAATACTTCATTAGTGCTGTATGCAGAGCACGAATTTAACGCTTCAACATTCACCGCCCGTGTCATTGCAGGCACATTGGCTGACATTTACTCAAGTATCAGTGGTGCTATCGGTGCACTCAGCGGCCCTAAACACGGCGGCGCGAATGAAGTAGCAATGGAAATTATTGCCCGTTACAAAACACCAGATGAAGCTGAAGCTGACATCATGCGTCGCATGGCTGCAAAAGAAATCATTATTGGTTTTGGCCATCCGGTTTACACCATTTCAGACCCTCGCAACGTGGCGATTAAAGAAATCTCACGTAAGCTTTGTGAGGCTGGCAACAACATGAATTTATTTAACATTTCTGATCGCATCGAACAAACTATGTGGCGCGAAAAGAAAATGTTCCCGAACCTCGACTGGTACAGTGCGTCGAGTTATCACATGATGGGGGTTCCTACTGCCATGTTCACCCCCATCTTTGTGATTTCCCGCACGACTGGCTGGGCTGCTCACGTCATTGAGCAGCGCATTGACAACAAAATTATTCGACCAAATGCAGAATATAACGGCCCAGAAAACCGTCCATTCTTGCCTATCGAAAACCGCTAATTTACCTATAAAGAAAGTCATAAAATGTCATCTCATATTTCTAATGTACGTCCAGCACCTGACCAAGTTTTAGTCGATATTGCTGATTATGTATTGAACTACAAAATCGAAAGCAGTGAAGCTTACGATACTGCTCGCAATTGTTTAATGGACACACTTGGTTGTGGCCTAGAAGCACTTTCATACCCTGCTTGCACAAAACTAATGGGGCCCATTGTTCCTGGCACAGTTGTACCAAACGGTGCAAAAGTACCTGGCACACAGTTTCAACTTGATCCAATTCAAGCGGCATTTAATATCGGCGCTATGATTCGTTGGTTAGACTTTAACGATACTTGGCTTGCTGCTGAATGGGGTCATCCATCAGATAACTTAGGTGGCATTCTTGCAACTTCTGATTGGATCTCACGTACGCGTGTTGCACAAGGCAAAGCACCTTTAACAGTTAAAGACGTACTCACTGCCATGATTAAAGCGCATGAAATTCAAGGTGTGCTTGCGCTTGAGAATAGCTTCAACCGCGTTGGTTTAGATCACGTCATTTTAGTTAAAGTAGCTTCTACGGCTGTGGTAACAGGCTTACTTGGCGGCACTAAAGATGAAATCATCAATGCCGTTTCTAACGCATGGGTCGACGGTCAAGCGCTACGCACTTATCGTCACGCCCCAAATACTGGCTCACGTAAATCATGGGCAGCCGGCGATGCAACTAGCCGCGCAGTGCGTTTAGCTTTAATGGCGATGAAAGGTGAAATGGGCTATCCATCAGCACTGACAGCAAAAACATGGGGCTTCTACGACGTATCATTTAAAGGCCAAGCATTTAAATTCCAACGTCCATACGGCAGCTATGTCATGGAACAAGTGTTATTCAAAATCTCATTCCCAGCTGAGTTCCATGCTCAGACCGCTGTGGAATGTGCATTAACATTGCACCCACAAATTGGTGAACGTATTAATACACTAGAAAAAATCGATCAAATCGAAAAAATTGTCATTACGACACATGAATCAGCAATTCGTATCATCGACAAAACAGGTCCATTAGCCAACCCTGCTGACCGTGACCACTGTATTCAATACATGAGTGCAATTGGTTTATTAAAAGGCAATTTAACGGCTGCGGATTACGAAGATGATGTAGCAAGCGATCCACGTGTTGATGCACTACGTGCAAAAATGCAGTGCGTAGAAAAAGCTGAATATACAAAAGACTACCTAGACCCTGAAAAACGTTCTATTGCGAATGCAATCCAAGTGTTCTTCAAAGATGGTACTAAATCAGAAAATGTAGCCGTTGAATATCCAATTGGTCATCGTCGTCGTCGTGGCGAAGGCATCCCTGAATTGGTGAAAAAATTTAAAATCAACTTGGCGCGTCGTTTCCCAGCAAAACAACAAGCGGCAATTTTGGCAGTGTGCGAAAACCAAAAAACATTGGAAGCCACACCAGTTCACGAGTTCGTAAATTTATTTGAAATTTAATTATGTTATCTGCTTACCACACCCACATATCTGAGCGTTCTGGTTTAGGCTTACCGCCACTGCCATTGAACGCAGAGCAAGTTGCTGCGCTGGTTGAACTGCTGAAGGTAACCCCTGCGAATTCTGCAGATGCACCTGAGCTAGTTGATTTACTCGAGAACCGCATTCCTGCTGGGGTGGATCAAGCAGCGTATGTGAAGGCTGCGTTCTTAGCCGATGTGGCGAAGGGTGTTGCAAAGTCAGCTTTAGTCTCACCTCACCATGCGGTCAAGTTGCTTGGCACCATGTTGGGTGGCTATAACGTACAAGCTTTAGTCGCATTGTTAGATAGCAGTGATGCAGCACTCGCGTCTGAAGCTGCTTCTATTCTCTCTCACACCATCCTCATGTTTGATGCTTATCATGATGTGGCAGCGAAGATGAAGGCTGGTAATGCCCATGCCAAGAAGCTGATTGAATCTTGGGCAGCAGGTGAATGGTTTACCTCACGTGCTGCTTTGCCTGAAGAAATCCGTGTGGTGGTGTTTAAAGTCGCTGGTGAAACCAATACCGATGACCTCTCTCCTGCACAAGAGGCTTGGTCGCGTCCGGATATCCCACAACACGCTAAAGCGATGTTAGTTAACAAGATGCCTGATGGCATTGCTCAGATTGAAGCACTCAAAGCGAAACACGGCTTACCCCTCGCTTATGTAGGGGATGTGGTTGGTACAGGTTCATCACGTAAGTCAGCGATCAACTCATTGCAGTGGTATATGGGCGATGATATTCCTAACATCCCAAACAAACGCACTGGTGGTGTGGTGATTGGCGGCAAGATTGCCCCGATCTTCTTTAACACTGCAGAAGACTCTGGGGCATTCCCGATTCAATGTGATGTGAGCAAATTAAATACAGGCGACATCATTGTGATTCGTCCTTATCAAGGGACGATTAGTGATGAGTCTGGCTCAATTCTAGCAACCTTTGACATGGCCCCACTCACCATTGCCGATGAAGTCCGTGCTGGTGGTCGTATTCCACTTATCATTGGTCGTGGCCTCACCACCAATGCAAGAAACACATTAGGCTTACCGCCTTCAGATTTATTCATTCACCCAGTTGCCCCTAAAGATACTGGCAAGGGCTACACCCTTGCACAGAAGATGGTAGGCCGTGCTTGTGGTCTGCCTGAAGGGGTTGGTGTACGTCCTGGTACGTATTGTGAACCTAAAGCCACCACAGTCGGTTCACAAGACACTACAGGTGGCATGACCCGTGATGAACTTAAAGAACTCGCTTGCCTAGGCTTTAGCGCTGACTTAGTCATGCAAAGCTTCTGTCATACCGCGGCATATCCTAAGCCTGTCGATATCAAGCTACAACACTCACTCCCTGAGTTTATGTCTAGCCGTGGCGGTGTATCACTCCGCCCTGGTGATGGAGTGATCCACTCATGGATTAACCGCATGATCCTGCCTGATACCGTAGGCACAGGTGGTGACTCACATACCCGTTTCCCGATTGGTATTTCCTTCCCAGCAGGTTCAGGCTTAGTGGCCTTTGCTGCTGCTATGGGGGTGATGCCACTCGATATGCCTGAATCAGTCCTGGTTCGCTTTAAAGGTGAGATGCAACCGGGTATTACCCTACGTGATCTGGTGAATGCCATTCCTTATGTGGCGATTGGGGCTGGTGAACTGACCACCGACAAGAAGGGTAAGAAGAATGTCTTTAACGGCCGTGTACTCGAGATTGAGGGCTTACCTGATCTTAAAGTAGAACAAGCCTTTGAGTTTGCTGATGCCTCTGCTGAACGTTCAGCTAATGGTTGTACGGTGCGCTTAAGCAAAGAACCCGTGATTGAGTTCTTAAAATCAAACATCGTGCTCATGCAGAACATGATAGACCACGGCTATGAAGATGCACGTACATTGAAACGTCGTATTGAAGCGATGGAAGCTTGGCTAGCCAATCCAACACTACTTGAACCAGATGCTGATGCAGAATATGCCCATGTGTTTGAGATTGATCTTAACCAAATCAAAGAACCACTCGTGGCTTGTCCTAACGATCCAGATGACATCAAACCATTGTCAGCGGTTCAGAACGACAAGATTGATGAAGTGTTCATCGGTAGCTGTATGACCAACATTGGTCATTACCGTGCAGCGGCTAAAGTACTTGAAGGTCAAGGCGCGATTCCAACCAGACTCTGGGTAGCACCACCAACACGCATGGATGAAGCACAGCTAAGAGATGAAGGTGTGTACTCAATCTTCGGCATTGCAGGGGCTAGAACTGAAGTTCCTGGTTGTTCACTCTGTATGGG
>JACCDN010780374.1_pt1 | contig 12304 bp, 10 predicted proteins | sample 7441691 | NCBI WGS metagenome assembly JACCDN01 (sample SAMN15323439, study PRJNA562643) | freshwater metagenome | isolation source: river surface water | place: USA:Blue River Watershed | collected 2017-08-16 | reverse complement strand
TTTTTATAATTGAAAGACGGGCCTTTATCACATCCATCATAAATACATTTTTTACTTTTAATATCAACCATATCATCTAATTTATGTGTACAGCAATATAAAGCTTTCTTTTCATTTTTATAATTATATGATGGTCTTGTATCACATCCATCATAAATACATCTTTTATTTATAATATCAACCATATCATCTAATTTATGTGTACAGCAATATAATGGGTTCTTTTCATTTTTATAATTATATGATGGTTGTTTATCACATCCATCATAAATACATCTTTTATTGTTAATATCAACCATATCATCTAATTTATGTGTACAGCAATACAAAGCTTTCTTTTCATTTTTATAATTGAAAGACGGGACTTTATCACATCCATCATAAATACATTTTTTATTTATAATATCAACCATATCATCTAATTTATGTGTAGAGCAATACAATGGTTTCTTTTCGTTTATATAATTAAATGATGGTCTTGTATCACATCCATCATAAATACATTTTTTATGAATAATATCAACCATATCATCTAATTTATGTGTAGAGCAATATAAAGCTTTTTTTTCATTTTTATAATTAAAATTAGCTCTTTTTGAACAATTTAAACAAATTCTCATGATTTATATAAATTAAAAAAAAAAATCAAATTTAATTATTTATCTAGTTATTTTCTGAAATGAAGGATTCATTATAGATGGTTTTGTTGTATAAAGATCCAAATTTGGTTGGTAAGAATATTATTCATCATTAAAATATAATTGAATAATATCAATTGTTTTAGTTAATACCTTATTATAATTATCGTTTAAATAATCTTTCAATAGATCTAATCTAAGATCAAACTCCTTTTTATTTGTTTTTAATAAACCAGTCTTACTATCTTTGGTAAAACAGCCTTTTACTCTTTTACCATTCTTGTTAGTGTATGCATCAGGATTTAATCTGATAAATAATATTGGTCTGTGGTCGACGTCTAATGATAATTCCATTAAACGTTTGTTCTCACAACTATAATTTTGGTGTTGGTTTTCATCAATCTCAATTATAATAACATGAGTATAACACTCTAAAAACCCATCTGGTCTACGTTTACTACATCCATCTGAAATAGTTTTGTCTAAAACCATATCTGGATAATCTTTTTTTAATTCAGACATAAAAGCATTTTCTTTAGTTTTATGATTTTTAACTCTAACATCCATTGGAAATTTATAAGAATAACAATTGTAACAATGATTTTTATAATTTCTATTTACATAATTAAAATCACATAGAATACATATTTTATTAGTTATATCTATCATACCATCTAATTTGTGATTATAACAATATAATAAATTTTTTTTACTCTTATAATTATATTTTGCTCTTTTATCACACTCATTTTGAATACATTTTTTATGACCAACATCTATCATATCATCTGATTTGTGTTTTAAACAATACAATCTTATATTTTTATCTTTAGTATTATAATTTGGCTGCTTATTACAATCTTTATAAATGCATTTTTTTGATTTTATATTAATCATATGTTCTAATTTATGTTTTTTACAGTATAATGCCTTTGGTTCATTTTTATAATTAAAAGAGGGTCTTGTACCACAATTATCAATAATGCATTTTTTTGATTTAACATCTACCATTTTATCTAATTTATGAATAGTACAATATAAACGTTTCTTTTCGTTCATATAATTAAATACTGGTGTTTTAACACACCCATCAAAAATGCATTTTTTACTTTTAATATCTATCATATCTTCTAATTTATGTGTAGAACAATATAATCCTATTTTCTCATCTATATAATTAAAATTTGATTGTTTATCACATTCATCGTACACACATTTTTTACTTTTTACGTTGACCATATATTTTAATTTGTGTTTTAAACAATATAATCCTTTTTTATTATTTTTATAATTATAAACTGGTATTTTATTACATTCGTCATGAATACATTTTTTAGTAATTATATTTATCATATCTTTTAATTTATGTGTAAAACAATATAATGGTAATTTTTCGTTTTCATTATTAAAACTAGATCTTTTATCACATTCATCATGAATACATTTATTATGTTTAATATCAACCATACCATCTAATTTATGTTTTAAACAATACAATTCTTTTATTTCATTTTTATAATTAAAACTTGCATACTTTGAACAATGTAAGCAGATTTTCATGTTTTATATAAATTAAAAAAAAAAATAATCAAATTTAATTATTTTTAATTATTTTTAATTATTATTCGAAATGAAGGTTTCGTTATAGATGGCTTTATTGTATAAAGATCCGAATTTTGGTACATGACCAACCATCAGAGATGCACTGAGAGATTGGTTAACATTCGTTTTAATGTTGTTTATGGCACCCATTTCGGCTATTTGAACTGGATGACTATTGCTCATTGATAATAAAACATCGTTTGGGTTACGTTTATCGATACCTGATTTTTCTATCGCTGTAACTACGCCTGTTGAGGTCATTTCATCAGCATACATCATGTAATGTCTAATATTGACCGTTGGGATCATATTTCTAATTTCATTAATGATCATTGTTCTAGCAGCTTCGATACCAAGTGTTTCTTGGATCTCAATAATACTGTTAGAAAATGTATTATATGGATCAATGAAATCATTTTCAAAGATTGTGTCTAGATTGGTTCCAGATGTTGTAATAATTGGTAATATTTTATTTTTGATTGTTCCAGTTTCGTCGATATAACTTCTGGCTATGTTGTTTTCAGTATTGGTCGATATGATACCGTTGATTCCTCTGATAACAGTTTCATTAAGTTTAATTTTGATGAATTTAACTATTTGATTAATCTGTGTCTCTTTAGACTTTTTGAAGAACATGCTACGAATATACAGACGCAAGATGATTGTGTCGGCATTTTCCGATGTGTTAACAATAAATAGGAATGGATATGTTTCTTGTAACTTGAAACAGATTTCTTCTAATGCAATATTTTTTTCGATTAGTTTTTCTTTATTGATTGGTACTCTAATACAGAAATTGATAAGATCATTAGGTACCTTTAGATTTGGGTTATGCTTTTCGAATAATTTGATCATATCGTTTTCATGAATGTAATCAGGATGTACGATATGTTTATATTTTTCGAAGAATAGGCTACATTTATCTTGAATAAAGATTTTAAACTTAAGCATCTCGATATGATTAGCTATTCTTTGAATACTCAATTGATCAGTTGCATATTTATCTTTGATCGTAATCAATAAGTTGGGATCCTCCATCTTTTCAGTTGGCTTGGCTCCATAAATTTCTTTTGATCTAACTAAGAAGTCTACGCTTGTTCCTGAAGTACCTGAACGATGCTGACTATCTAAAATATATTGTGTCGACGGTTCCGAGATGGACTGTGCCGAAATAATACCAACCATTAGTCCTGGTTCGATAAGAGCATTTTTATATTTCTCTAATGCTCTCAGTTTAATATTTTCTAGCATTGCTAGAGAAAGATTATGTTTCACAATATTACTCATAGACAGACACAACTTGATCGAAATGAATAGTAATGTGAATGATTTTTGAATAAAGTTTGGAATACTAACCTTTTTATGTAATTGAATTTCATTGTAGTGGCAGTACAACAATTCATTGTATAATTCATTTACCTTATCAAGTGATTTGATTGGGTCAATAATAAAATTTTCTTTGTTGAGTCTGTGATCATAAACCACGTCATCAACAATTTTGTTAATATTGATTGGCAACTTAATGCTGTTTGTAATCAATCTAGATTTTGAATTTGCTTGTTCAACAGACATAAATATATTTCTATACATATCTCTGCTTTCAAGAATATCTTTGTACTCCTTCTCTAGCATAATTTCAATCTCCTTGTTTTGGAATATCTTATTTAATTTTTTGATATCACACTTGTAAGTATCTTCAAACTCTTTATTTGAGTCTAAGATTTTGTTGAACTTAACGTTCTCAACAAATCTGATATCAATACCATCTTCCCCATACAATATTTGTACGATACGGTTAAATTTAGCAGTTTTTCTTAAATTGTCTACAACTAGACTTTCTAAATTCTTAATACTCTTTCTATTTTGGTATCCAGTTTTGGCTGTTGATAATGCTTTATTAATAATGCTGTATCTGGCTTCCATGGACTGGAATATGTACGATACGTTACGTACACCATCACTGTATGAATCGATTACGAAACCACGACTCTGCGGGTTTGAATTGAATCTTTCAAAATATGGTAATGTTCTTCCGTATGCAAAGTTCTGTGCCATTAGATCTCCACCAATACTAGTGGGTCCAATAGATGAACTGATTTGCATCAGATTTAAGTATTTACCTTTTGTTCCTGTCGAAATTAATTTGTATAGATTATTATTCTCTACATCAATATTCATCAGGACTGGTCTCAAGAAGTCATCTCCAAGATTTAGAACTGAAATTAACATCTGTTCATAATAATTTTTCAATGTCATATTGATTGGTGGGACATAATGTCCGTTCTTTAACTTTTCAGTAATAGTTTCAGCCTGTTTTAAAATATCATTAATCTTATCGTTAATAAGAGTGATTGCTGATTTATCGATTACAATATCATCGTAATGAACTGTAAATCCTTCATGCATCTGATACGAAGTTGTCACTTGCTGAATGTCTCTGATAAGATTTAAAGTTTTCTTGGCACCATATTCGTGGTGGATGTGGTGGAAGATGCTATCATCCACGTTCTGTCCCACGATTTTTTTATCAAATCTTCCTGAGATGACTTGTCCATGTACGATCTCAATCTTGATTTCATTTTCTTTGTAGTCGATAATGTCTTTTAAGTTTGGATTATAGTGGGATGCATACTTGGTATAATTAAATTTGGGTAATAATAGAGAAATAACATCTCTGCTATTATTAACTTCTTTTAGTTTATCGTAATCGATATCTGTGATATCATCTATGGTTGATAGAAATTGCATTGCATCTAACTTTGAGATCATAACATTATCTCTGGTAAATTCAGAAATACCATTTAATCCGTCATGATAAATACCTACGGCTGGTGTTCCATCTTTGTATGAAATGAACCAACGTTTAACATCCGTTAATACCTTACATTCATTTCTAGCCTTGATACCTAATACGAAAATAACGTTCATGGCATCTCCATCGAAGTCTCCTCCGAATAGACTGTCTACAATATTAGGAGACAGTCTGATACTGTTACCATCATATAGAATGCGAACACGTAGTGCGCTAATAGAACTGAACAGTAATGATGGAGCACGATTAAGTGCAACGATATCACCGTCAATAAGATCTCGATAAATGGTATCTCCATTTTCTAAAATAATATTATTGTTCTTACCAATATAATTAATATCATATTCTCTACCGTTTGACTTCTTAACTATTTTGGTACATCCGGGATAATGGTCTGATTTATTATTAAAATAAATTAATAACTTCTCTTTATTGTAATCCTGTACTATTTCTGGAATCTGAATATTCTTAGCAATAATAATTGGAATACCAACTTCATCAATATGAATATAGTTATCACCAGTAATAACACTACGTGCCATATTGGTAACTCGTTTTCCCATAATGTTTCCACGAATTCTACCAGTCTTACCTGTGTGTCTGCTCATCAACGATACTAGTTGCAACTTGCTACTAGTAGATTGGAGCATTGTCGACCCGGCAGGTAAATCCTTAATCAATGAAAAGTAATGCATTTCAATTAGATCTAATTGTTTAATATTATCCTCAATCGATTTATGATCCATGATTTTGGGAAGTTTAGAAATAAATATAATAATATTTTTGATGATTGCTGTGAGATCATTAATGTTAGATTGGTTGCTATTCATTTTTTTAATGTCAGGTCGCAATGCAACAGGTGGTACTGCTAGAATGCGTAACAACAATCTGTTGGGATGCGCTTCAATGGACCGTCCCATCTTAACAACAGTTTCATCAGTAATCTTCATAACTATGTTTTCGATATCATTATTGTAAACACGTGTTTCAGTGTCATTATCATCTTTGTAAAGGAATCTAAAACTATTTTTAGCATCCTTCTCTAAGATCTTATGATCTTTAGAGCAGTAGTGACACTTAATCTTTTTATTTGATAATTTTACTTTTTTAACATATTCGTTTAAATAATTTGATTTACCTGTGTTGAGTTCAATTTTAGTACCTAACACGGGTAGTCCACAATGAGCACAAACCGCTCGAACCCATTTAATAACTTCTCTACGAAAGAGAGGATTAACGAATGGATATGGCGATTCGATATGACCAAAGTGGCCTACACAATCTTTTTTAGAATGGTAACATGTGTGACATCTTAATTTATTATCTGTAGTACCCATATGGATATCATATACACCATTATTAACAGGTTCATTGTCTTTGAATAAATTTTTATTATTGATTTCAACTACTGATAATTTTTCATTTTGTTTATTTCCATTGATATAAAACTGAATATATTTGATTTCGTTATCAAAAACCATATTCGCCTTTTATATATTAAGGATAAAATCAAATTTAAAAAACTATGCGCAGCCCGACTATAAACCAGTGTCTTGCAATATTAATAATATTTCTATTCTTTACTACGGTATTTACTAATAAACCTAGTATTACCAAAACGTGCAGATGTAGTTCCTGTGTATATTCTATATCATATTTTAATAATATGAAAAATGAAAATGCAAAAAAACAATATCAGATAGATAAATAAATAAATATAATTATATAAACTAAAATGAGTAGTCGACGATCATTATTTAAACGAAATAATAATTCATCTCCGGATGAAAAAAATGCATCTGGATTCGACGTCTGGGTTATAGTAAATATAATTCTTAAAATAATTATAATTGCTTTAATAATCTATACCATATGGATGAATAATAAAATATTAAATACTGAAAAGATAGAAAATACAGAAAATACAGAAACTAGAAACTAATTAAATATTAATTATTTTATTTTTTTGAGTTATTATGTTCAATCAAATATAATTATAATATAACTTCATAAGAACAAATAAAAATATGGAAGGTGGAATATTAGGTGGAGCTCCAAGTGGAGTACAAATTATTGCTTTAGTTGCTGGTGTATTGGCTGTAGTATTCTTTCTATGGTTTGCATTTACTACTCGTTGGACATTTAGTGCTACTGGTACCGTAGCAGCTGCCTGGAGTGAACTTGATGAAACTACAGGTGTATCGCTCGCTCAAAAAGTATTTGCTGATAAAAACAAGGATGGTAAAATGACGTGGCCAGCTACGGTTACTACTTCGATGAAGCCTGCAACATCTGGATTTGCGCCAAACAAATTCCCTCAAGTATATGAACGTTCGGACGGTAACGGATTCACCAAGGAGCGTCTAGTTGAAACGCGTTCGCTTGCTCCACAATGGGTGCCTAGCGAGTGGTCCGTATCGGACCGTGGTGATAACGATAAGGCCGCTCTTCAGGGTAACACGATTGTAGATAACTTTGCCAATGCTAAAAAGGCTGGTGTAGACCAAACTCTTCTAGCTGCCCTTCACGGAAACTAAAAAGTATAATTTTTAACTATTTTAATTATTTTTTTGATTAGTTCCAAAAAACTCTTATTATTGTTGTATGCCTGAATCTTATTAGAATTAATGAATTGTATATCCTCAACCTCAAATACCATATTTTGAGAAAAATAATCAACCTTGGGTTCATAAATATTATCTAACATAATACCAATATAGTAATAATATACATAGTTTATTCCACTATCATAGAATGAATAAATAATGGGTGCCTTATCATAAAGGACTTTATATTTAATTTTACTTATATTTGTCTCCTCCTCAAACTCTCTTATGGCCGCATTTATCGGCGACTCATTTTTTTTGCATCTTCCTTTAGGTATCTCCCAAATAAGATTTTCATTTTTCGAAATCTCGATCATGTGTTTAAGATTTTTACCGAAGTCGTATTTGTACAGTTCGGTAAATTTCTTTTTCGCATTTATGTATCTCTTATTATTCTTTAATGTCATGTTTCCATGGTACCATATTATTTTGAAGTTGAAGGTTAGGATAACAACCTTTTCGTTAATAGTCATTCCATCTAGTAGATATTGTAGATTTCTTATGTTATACTTACCATTAATGAATTCAATAAAACTGTATGTTAGTCTCTTCTTGATAAATAGAATTTCATAGTCTTGATTTTTTTTGTGTCTGCAACAAGCAATCCCGTAAGATTTAACCACATTCATTTTTTCCTTAAATTTAATATAAGGGTATAATAGATATAATCATTAAATTAAAATGACTTCATTAAAAAAAGATATTGAGGAATTAAAGCGGCATATAAACAATTCAAATGATTTTACTACTATACAAAATAAAATTAGTTCACAGATAGATATTTATAATATGTGCAATTCCATGATTACGCATTATAAACATTCTATTATGGATATTATAGAACAATACAACAATAAAGACACTAAAACTAAAATAGTATTAGAACATATTGATGAGGATAATGCATATTTGTTGCTAAAACATAATAATATCAAATACGATTCTGTCAACGACACCCACATCATAGACATTAACGGAAATATTGTATCAGGTAATATTGGTAATATATATTCTATGAATGATCCCAAAGCCAATAATATATTACCTTGTAAGATGGATGGATGCAAAAAAAGAAAATGTTTAAAGGATACAAGAGTTCGAAACTATTATAAATCTAATTGGATCTATGGAAATAGTAATATGAATAGACAGATTGGTGGAAAAGATACATTGGAATCTGATTTGAACAGATTGACAATTGAGGAAAAAGAGAAAGAGCTAAGCTTGAGATCATCCCAATTAATTCATGATATACTTATTTTTGATAAATTAGTGAACAACATTAATGATAGCAAGAAATAATTTATACATCTAATATTTTATACAAATCAAATGGAGTGAGTCTCTTTTTGAAGTCATAGATGAGAATATTTTTTTCAAGTAGATCGGACAAGTATTTTAATTTTATTTCAATGTCAGTCTCTGTAAATTTGAAATTATCTTTCTCGTTTAATATTATGTTATGAATGCATGGAGAATAAGAAATAAAACTGTGACCAATGAGTTTATTGCTTTTATAATATTTGTCAATATCTCCACCAACTATTAGGGATTTATCACATTCACCAATAATACTATGTAGCTTGTTTAAATATATAGTATTTTGGTATATTGTTGAAGGATCATTTGAATCAAAATATTCACTTGTAGATTCACTTACAGACTCTTCATCTTCCATAGAAGAATCATCATCATCATTCTTCTCATAATTCTTATAAAATGGATAATATTCAACTCTAGTATTATTAATATCGATCAATTCAAAACCAGTTATTAGGTTCCAAAGAATTATACCAATACTCCAAATATCTAAACTTTCATTGTAATTATTATTTCCGAATACAATTTCTGGTGCCTGATATTCTATTGTTTGAATAGATAGTGGTTTAATTATTTGATTGATGAATGTGGATTTGTTAAGATCAATCAACTTAATACTAAAACTCTCTAGTATCTTTCCGTGATCCATTTTTTTTTGTTTGAACAAATTGAAAAATTCATTTTCGTTTGTCTTGAAGTTTAGAAATACATTATCTAATTTTAGATCTGAATGAATTATATTACATCTATTTAGTTCGATTAGTCCGATTAAAATTTCTTTAATAATTTTTACAATAAGAAAGATAGGAGGTCGCGAGTTAAACTGTTTATTGAATGAAATAATGAAATCTTCTAAACTCATAGTAGCTCTTTCAAATATAGCATATATATAATCATTTGAAACATAATAGTCAAGTAAATCAATTATATTGGATTTATTGAAATAATCTTTCGTGAACTCTTTTTTATGTTTTTTAAGTTTGTTGAATAAGTTTAATTCGTGTACTGCATATTTCTTATCGTCTTTAGAATATATTTTGACTACAAGACTTTGTTTTTTATTTTTGCATTCATACACTTTTGCAAAGGCGCCTTCTCCCAAAAAATTATCTTTGATAAGATATTTCTTATCAGATAATTTTTTTAATTCTTCTGAGTGGAAATCGCTCATTATTGTCTTTTAATTAATATTAATATAAATTAAAATTGATCAACAATATTAAACTAAAGACACGAAGCTATAATAATAAATGATTGATACAAATTTTTTAGAACATGTACTTATTGATAAAATGAATAATATAAATTTAAACGCGTTTATAGAAGAAAATAAAAATTTACCAAGTCAAGGAACTAAAGAATGGCTAGATAATAAAAAATATAAAATTGGTGGTAGTGAGATTGCTACAATTTTAAATCTAAACCCATATCAATCAACTAAGGATTTAATCGGATTTCATAGCAATACTAAAATATTTAATAATAACATTGCTATTTATTGGGGACGTCTATTTGAAAGTGTATTACAAAATAAAATTAATTCATTATTAAACTGCAAAATTAATGAATTTGGTTCTATACCACATAAGAAACATGGAAACGTTGCATACTCTCCCGATGGAGTTGCGGTCGTTCATAAATCTAAATTAAATAAACTAATAGATGTTGAAGACTTAAATAGATTCTCTTTAATAGTTCTTTTTGAATTCAAGTGCCCGTATTCAAGAATACCAACTGGTCTTATTCCAGATTATTATTTACCTCAACCCAAATTGGGCTTAGATATTATTAAAATATGTGATATTGCAATTTTTACTGAAGCGATATTCAGATTATGTAATATTGATGATTTAGATTATAACGATAAATATAACAAATCTCTTCATTCCAAATGCTCTTTTACTGATATACCATTACAGTTGGGATATATTATTGTTTATTATGATAGAATTGAAATAACAGAGGATATGGATGAAGACATCATTAGACGAATGGAACTACTATGCAAGATCTCAGATTATATTGAAAATAAATACAATAATATTTATAACAAGGAGCTCGACCTATACGATTTAGGTCAAGATTCTAATTATTATGTTATAAATACAGTAATGGAATACATCTTTATAAATTCATTCTTTCAAACTAAAACGATTGAACTTATCGATATTGGGTCTAAGAAGGAAAGTATAAAGATAGAGTCTTTGAAATTAGAGTCTGAAGATAAAGCTGTATTCGGTATCATTCCATATAAATTGATCAAACTTTATAATAATAGAGTTGATAGAGATGGAGATGATTATTTGGACAGTTCTATTATAGAAAAGATAGATGATGTTATATCGATTATAAAATCATGCGATAATAAAAATTTTAATGAAAGAATTAATATAATCAATAATATAAAATGAGTTTAGATATTGTACCTAGATTACGTGATAATAATACATTAGTTAAAAATCATACAAAATGGACACATTTATTTTGTATTATGATCAGAACAATTCTTGGATTTTATATCATTACATCTCCAATTATTAACAATACAATTTTATATCTATTACTTGCCATAGTAATTATGTTTTCATATAAATTATTCAATACTAATACATGGAAAGGATACTTAAAAACAGTTTATGCATATGGTCTTGCATATAAACTTATAGAGTATGGATATAAAGATTATGCTGGAATGTTGATAATATTTGAAGCATTATTGAGTTTGCAGTCCAGACATATAGTTACATTAATAAATATATAATTAATTATATAAACATGTCCCACAGAAAACATAGGGACTCTAAAAGAGGACTAACAAATTCTAGACCACATAAACAACCTAATAATACTATACATTACATTATTATAGGATGTTTAGTTTTATTATTTTTCGTATTTGGATATATGGTATATAATTCAACTAAAACAGATTCTTCTGGAAAAACTGAAGATACAAATAAAATAGTAGACTCTGATATTAAACAGGTTGAATTAAATCTTAAGGGTTTGCGTGGAGATGAAAAATTTAAACTTTTGGGTGATACAGAGGATGACGTATTCTTACAAGAAACGACATTAAATAATTATAATAGTACATACATGGCTACTATACCATCTGATACTAAGAAACTAAGATTATACTTTTTAAACAATGGAACAGGAAAGGAGATTATAATGGATGATTTCACTTTAGATGGTAAAAATATTAAAAACACTTTAGTTGATCAAGAAAAACTAAAAGAGATTACAGATGGTAAACTTATTTTGGGTGGTGAGTATGTATTTGACCTAACAAAATTATAGATTTATATATTTTTTTTATATAT
>JACCDN010365053.1_pt1 | contig 12304 bp, 20 predicted proteins | sample 7441691 | NCBI WGS metagenome assembly JACCDN01 (sample SAMN15323439, study PRJNA562643) | freshwater metagenome | isolation source: river surface water | place: USA:Blue River Watershed | collected 2017-08-16 | reverse complement strand
CGTTGGGTAATAAAAAAGATTGATGCCGTACCAAAACGGCGCGATGAAACTCTTTTAATTAGTATCGTATTGTTGCGAAGACGGGACTCGAACCCGTAATCTTCGGGGTATGAACCCGATGAGTTACCATTTCTCTACCTCGCTATTTAGTGGACACGCTCGGAATCGAACCGAAATGTTCTCATTGCAAATGAGACAACCTGCCATCGGCATACGGCCCAAAAAAATTCTTCTTACAAAATCCACCCATTCCGAACAAAGGTGGCAAACATCAGAAGAATGTTTCATTTCTCAACTATCTGTCGTCGAGTTGTGTGAACGGCGGGATTCGAACCCACATTAACGGTTTTTCAAACCGTCGCTTTGACCAACTCAGCCACGTCCACATATTTGTGGATTAAAAAATATAGTGCCCATGAATGGACTCGAACCATTACCACCCGAATTAAAAGTTCGGTACTCTACCATTAAGCTACATGGGCTTGTGTATGTCAACACGGCCTCGAACCGCGAACCTCCGTCGTATCAGAACGGTGCGCTACCAATTGCGCCATTGACATATAAAATCCAAACAATATTGAGTTCTTTTTGTTTTTGAAACCAATTTTCGATGAAAAAGAACTGCTTAGTATTGGAATAAAATATGAGCTAACAGACGGACTCGAACCGCCAACCCTCGCATTACAAGTGCGATGCTCTACCATTAAAGCTATGTCAGCATAAAATCCAAACAATAGGATGTTGTTTTTTTGGTTGAACTACTTCTGAGTGTTAATCTGATATTCGATGAAAAACAACAAATTAGTATTGGATATATTTAATCTTGTGTCGCTTTGCGACACATTATGATACGTTTAACGAATAAAAAACCCAAACAATATTGAATTGCTTTTTAATTTGAATTAATCAGATTTGATGTCAGAGATTCGATGAAAAGCAATTACTTAGTATTGGATATTTATCAACTTTATCTCAAATTATAGGATTAAAAAAATCCAAACAATATTGAGTTCTTTCTTTTTTAGAATATTTCAGGAGATTCGATGAAAAAGAACTGCTTAGTATTGGACTTTAACAAATGCCTCGCAGCATGGACTGCGTGACCTCAGATGGATTCGAACCACCAACTTTCGCCATGTAAAAACGACACTCTACCGTTGAGTTACGAGGTCAAAAAACGCAAGAACATAATGTGCATCTATAAAGACGTTTCTCCACTACTCTCACTTGCTGATGAATGGTTGAGTATAAGATTACTACACTCTGTCCACCTTATTTTTCAGATATCGCGTTCAGCCACCGCTACTTAATTTTTCTTACCAGCCTTTCAAGGAACTTGGACGGCGAACCGTTTGTTTTATGATGCAAAGATAAAGAAGTTTTTTGCAATCCACCAAATATTTTTTTAAATTTTTTTGTTAAAAAAACAACTTATCAATTAAATAGTAAACAAAAATAAAAAATCTCAAAATTTGATAATGCAAAGATAAGGATTTTTTTTGCAACTTACCAAATATTTTTTCAATAATTTTTCCAAAGGACTTCTGTTTTTTGTGTTGGACGGCGATTTCCGTCTGTAGTGTTCACATCAAATGTGATTTTTTCAAAGCCGTTTTGTTCCAAAACATGATAAATTTCATTCTCATATCCACTTATCAATATTTTGGATTTGGACTGTAAAACTACATCTATGAATTTTTTTTGTCCTTCATCATCCATGTCAACAACATAACGATGTTCTTTTCTTGTGGATTGTACATAAGGCGGGTCACAATAAATAAAAGTTTCTGGTGTATTGTATTTTTCAATCAACTTAACGCCGTCCATATTCATCACAACAACTTTTGACAACCTATCATGCAACTGTTCCAAATTATCAACAGTAGAAAGAAAATCTGATGTGGATTTACTCATTCCACGTCGAACAGTCTTATTTTTCATAGAAAAACATTTACACGGCAAGCCGTAGCGGGTGGACTGCAAAACCCAATATCCCATCAGAATATGCTTCTGGGAATTCTTTTCTCATTATGTTGTACGCACCGTTCAAATCGGCATTGATGGAACGCCCAACAGCACTCCTGTACAACCCTCGTTTTATTCGCTTTCCTTTATAAACATCGTGCTTCTCAACCGCCTCCATGTCAAGGAACGAACATTTGGACGTGTAGCTTTCCTCCCTTGTCCTGACCTCGATGCCCCTCATCTTTGCCTTGTACCTGACCATGTTGATATATTGTGAATGTGGGACATATACAAAGTTCTGATTGTTCCTGCTTCCGATGTTTATATTTTGTTTCCATCCTATGTTCTGGCCTATCACTATTGTCGACACATTTTGACTCGCGGCACGTTCTACCAACGCCTTTGATTTCTTGTGCATCATGTCCTTTATCTTGTTCGCACGTTTCTCACCCAATTTGCTCAACCGTTTTGATTTGTACCGCTTTTCATTTCCTTTGCCTTTCTGTAACTTGCTCAGATAATGTGCCCTTTTTTTGTTGTAGTAATGATTCACTGATTTTATGTCACGACCGTTGATGATGAACGGCGTTATGTCACGTTCACTGCCGCAAACCGTCGCCAAATTGTTCAAACCAATGTCAACACCCATATACCTGCCATTGTCAACAGTTTGTTCACATTCGCTCGCCTCATACACGACCTCAATCTTATAGTTATGGCTTGTCGGAACCACACGGACAAGGCATACTTTCTTCTCAACATTTTGATATGGAATCTCTATGTCGGTCTTGGACAAACGTATCAAACCGTTGTCCAAAGCCGTTTTTGAAATCGAACCTCTTTCATACTGTGCCACAAACCTGCCTTTCTTCACATCCTTGTACCCAGGAAGCTTTGGCCGACCCGTGTACTTTTCTGGAAATTTTTTATAATCCCTTGACGCGGCAAAAAAAGAACGCCAGTTTTGATCAAGAAGCATCAACGTTTGATTGGAAATCTTTCTTGGCAACCTAGTATAATCTGATTGCCGCAATAACATCCTTCTCAAAGCATGATAGTTCAAAATCTTGTGTTCAAAGATAAAGGCTTGACGGCGAAGATAGTTCGCGTAGTTGTAAAGGTTTTTGCAATCCCAGCAAACCCTGTCGCATTCCTTGAACAATTTGTGCGACCTTGAAATGATATGTGTCTCAACCAGCCTCAATGATTTCTAATGTTTTTTTTTGTATGTTCTTGGCCCGCCTTGAACCATAAAGTCTTGCTGAAAATGAATATATTATCGAAACAAGGTCTTGAACCAAATCTGTTTTTTCATCATCGTTTTCGTTGATGACAACCAATTCTTTGCCATGAGATTCGATGTGGTTCTTAATGTAATTAAAGCCGAACCTTGTCAACCTGTCCTTGTTCTCAACAATCAAAACATCAAAGTCCGCGATGTTGTCGAATATTTGTTGAAGTTTCGGCCTGTTGTCGTTCATACCAGACGCTATTTCAGTCAAAACCCGTCCGACCTTGTACCCGTTTTTAATTGCAAAATCCGTTGTCCGTACTTTTTGCCGTTCAAGATTGTCCTTTGCGCCAGCGTTAGATACCCTGCAATACAACAGAGCGGTCTTGGTCTTGTTGGTGTTGAAATGTTGCATCGGCACACAGACATGACCAGTATCGTCCACGAATGCGCCGTCAATCCACCCTTTTTTGTATCTGTTCCAAGCTGTTCGGTATGTCACCCCAAATTTTTTTGCGTAATCGGATAATTTTATAAACATATTTCCATATATTTGCTACTCATTACTATAAATAGTATGATGTTTTAAAAACACAGAATCACTTAAAACCTTATATAAGGAATATACATTCTTTTCTAAATCATTGTAAATTTCAAGACATTTTTTATCTTGTCGCAGTCCAACAGAATATGAACCACCAAAAGGTTCTATATAAATCGAATAATTTTCAGGAAAATGTTTTATTATTTGTTTGTACATTGTCCCCTTGCCGCCAAAATATTTTATTGGTGGATTAAGTTTGATTTTTTTTAACATAAAAAATCACCATAATACAACATCTGCTTTTTTGGTTGTAAGTTTTTTATATTTTATATTAAAAAAATCTAAACTTTTTAAAAAACCTATAATTTGATTAAATGTTTTATCTTTACCTTCATTTCCATAAATGATACTTTTTTCATTAACAATTAATTCTACATTATAATCACCAATAAATACGGTATCTCTTATACCATAATGTTTAATTATTTTTATATCTAACGGAGTTGTTAAAGATGATAAATCCATTTTTTGATTTTTTTAATATGAAAAAAATCCAAACAATATTGAGTTCTTTCTGTTTTGAAACCAATTTTCGATGAAAAAGAACTACTTAGTATTGGATATGTAGTGTAGGTGAGTATTGAACTCACTCTTGCCTTATGAGGGCCTTCGACTTATAAGATCGCTGCTCTGACCATTTGAGCTACTACACTGTTTTTTTATCTTCCTACAAAATCCACCCATTCCGAACAAAAGTGGCAAACATCAGAAGGTTGTTTATGCTCCCAACTATCTGTCGTCGGGTAGATTTTCTTTACAAAGAAGAAAAATAACTACGTCTAATTACCTTCTTCTTTTTTTTGATTTCAAACTTCGAAAAGCCAATTTCTAGTTCAATTTATGCCGCGTTACATAAATCTGTCCATCAGTAAAGAAAATATTCTTTTTTGGAATTTGATACTGCAAAGATAAATATTTTTTTTGGTATTTACCAAATATTTTTTTCAAAAATTTTGAGATAAATTCCATGCTGTGGTGGACGGAAAAATTATTTGTTTTTCAACTTCATCTTCGAGTGGCAAAGATACAACATCTTCTTTATCAAACCAAGCCCAATCTTGTAAATTAAGATTTGCCATGATTGTTTTGGCTGTTTCCAAATCAACTTTATTGTTCAATTCAACATAGGCATAAACAAACACTTTTTCGCCGTCCAAATCAAAATGATGCGAAAGATAATAAAGTTGTTTGTTTTTATTATAGATAATATAAAGATTGTGTTGCATTTTTATTTAATTTTTCTACAAAGTTAATCTATATGTTAGGCTTTGTCAAGTTTTTTATTGTTAAAAAACTCAATAATTTTATTCGCAATATCTTCTGTCAAACCTGTTTTAAAGTCTGTTTGAAAAAAATGTGGTAATTGAGACACCAACATATCGTCATCATCGTCAATTATAACATACGATTTAAAATCGTGCGAAAAACAATCAAATTTCCAAGCCCAATCACAAATCCACTTTTCTATTTCGTTGCCTCTCACAATCCAATCCACTTTTGCAATATCAGGTGTGAAATTTAAAATTTCTCCTTGAAAACCGTGATTTTTTAAAACATCTTTCATTTTTTCAACTGTACGAGATAGTCTCCAAGTTGAAGAAATTACAATTTTTGCATCTGTTTCCTTGCAGATTTTGTTTAGGTGTTGGACGGCATTTTTATCAATATTGTCGTCAGGGTGCATGATGTGTGGATTGTCTAAAAACCATTTTTCTGAATTCAACACTCCATCAATATCAAGAAAAATTATGTTCATAATTCAAGTTGTAATTTTAAAAAATCAACCGTTTTTAATTCAGGTACAATCCTTGCACTATTATCTGATAAAAAATAAAAAAGGTCTCGTGAATTTTGTGCTTCCATATATTGGAACTCTGTAATACTATCAGGAAAAGGAGATGTATGATATTTCCAAACGATTATAGAATCATTATTACCAATAGCATATTGAGCAAATGTAATATCTGATTCATTTAGTTTAATGGTAAATAATGTAAAACCAACTGGTTTTACCCAATCATTTTCAAAATCGTCTGTTGGACGATAATTCATAATCAATAACAATTCTTTTTGTATTGCAGATAATTTCATTTTTGTAAAAATTTAAACAAATCTTTTATATTTTCTAATGGTTTTTCAACGCCGTTTTCGTCTACTAAAACATGTCCTGTGTTGGGCGGCAAAACTTCGATGCCGTACATATCAACTAAGTCCAAAAGAATAATATGATTATGAATCTGTTTTATCGTGTTCTCATAATTTGAGATAGTTATATTCACATTATCATTGCGAATAATGTTTAGTGTGGATTTTTTGTGGTAAAAACAAAAATCGTATGTATTTTCTGTAAAATTTACAATAAACACATAAACACTTGTCTCCAAAGAAAATCTCACACTACCATCAGGCCCATGATAAAGCCGTCCAACCTCATCAATATCCATTTTTGTTATATGCTTAAAAATAGATACAAACATAATAGCATTTTCATAATCTATATGTGAAATACTATTATCATCAAAATCTTCTTTTAAATCAAGAAGATATAATGGTTTGTTAATTAGATTTATCATTATTCAAAAAACTTTTTTATGTCATTAAAACTTTGTAAAATCCACATTATCTATATTAGATTTTATTTTAAATTGATTCGGTGCTTGATAATCATCATTTTCAAGAAATTCTTCTGGTGAAAAATGATTTTTTGGTTGTTGAAATCGCAATCCACCATCACCGATTATAACATCTGAAACCCACATTTCATCATGTTTAAAATTAGATTCCACATCCCAATCAGTCGGTGGAAAAAATGTGCCCACGAGCATAAGAACGGGTGTACCATCAGACATTTTTGATTTTCTAATCAAATATTTACCTCTTAATTTTTTTTCCATTTTTTATTTTCTTACAAAGATATGGGCAATTAAATATCTTGTCAAGATTTTAATGAAATAAATTTACCTTTTAGATTGCAATTTTTTAGGTGTTGGACGGCTTTTTCTCCGTATGCTACTAAACAAGAGGGTGCGCCAGCTGGCCCACTTGTTTGTTTTTCACTATCAATAAAAGAAATTCGCCCTTTAAAAAAGAATATGGCATCTGCTTTGCCCCAAATATGTTCATGGAACATTTTTGTTTCGGTTCGAGCAAAAATCAACACTAAACAATTGTTGTGTTCTGACGATTTTTTTAGCCATTTTTCTGTTTCGTCACCGTAGGGTGGATTGACAAAACAAAATCCACTCCATTCTTTTGAATATCCGTCATCATCAATCGTCCAGTTGTTTTGCCGTCCAATATCAAACAAACGCTTTTCAATTGGTGCAGCACAAGGGTCAGTATCAAAATTGTTTCCAAGACCTTCAATAATATATTTTGGCGTATACCAATCTACTTTACCAGCCTTGCCACCAGAGTTTTTTGTTTCAAATTCAACATTCATATTCGATAAATTCTTTTTTTGAAATTTCTAAAAATTTTTCTATTAATAGAACATAATTTTTATGCTCATGTTCATCTAATAGAGCAATATATGGTACATAAGGTGAAAAACCTTTGGAAATAAATCTAGCATTAAAAAATACCATATTTATTTTCCATAATTGTTCTTTAAAATAAGAATCTTTAAAATAATTGCTATGAAATTTATCAAATTCTGTTTTAAATTTATATTCTTCTTTATTGTGAAAAATCTCATAATAAACTTCAAAGTTTCTAATTTTTGTAATAAGATACCCCAATTCATCTAAAAAATCCACATCATTCATAGTTTTTAATTCTTCAAAACTATCATCTTCAAAAATATTCATAGACATAAAATCCCAAACTTCTCTATCAACCCACAAATATTTCAAATTTTCATATTGATTCAAAAATTCTAATTTTTCATCGTACACTGTTATAATAGATTTACAAAAATTTTCAATTGTTGTGCAAAAATATTTTTCAAGTGCATTTGTATAGTTGTTTTTTTCAATATTTTCTATATTACCATAACCATCATATTCACCATATATTGGTAGTGTTGCACAATATGGTTTATATGAAGATTCAAAAAAAGGCAATAAAACTACTTTTCGTCTTTCACTTATAGGTTTATGTGAAAAATTACAATAAACTGACCAATCACCCATGATTGTTTTATTTTTTTAATGATTCAAATTTTTTGTTAAGCCATTCTAACTTGTTCAAATCCAAAGAACAATTTTGATTTCTCAAATTTCCTTGCGGGAATAGTTGGACGGCAGTTTCTTTGTTGATTATTGGGTATAATTTGTCAATATTTGCGTTGGTATGTGACCACCCCAATTTCAAAACAGCGTTCAATATTGCTTGTGGATTATATGTTTTGTAGGCATCCATGCTTGCAACACCATCACGTTTTGAAATTTTCTTTCCATTATGAAATATCAAACCTATATGAGAAAATTTCGGTAATTCTTGATTGAGAGCGTTGTATATATTAACATGTTTTGCTGTGTTGTCAATATGGTCAACGCCGCGAATCACCCAATCAATGTCATAATCATTATCATCTATAACAGATGCAAAATGATAGGTTGGACTGCCATCTGAACGAAGCAAAACAAGATTGTTGATGGACTGCAATTTATCATCTTTTATTTTTATTTCACCAACAATCGAATCCATCCAACTTGTTGCGATATTCTGAGGAGTGAACAATACAGCACCATCTTTTTCAATTGCATCACCATTGTTTATCAAAACTTTTGCAACATTTTGATACCTATTAAATCTTGAAGATTGATTGAAACATAAATCATAATCCAAGCCAAGCCAAGCAAGGGTGGATTTCAAATCATCAATATATTCATTGCTATTTCTGCTTTTATCTGTATCGTCAATTCGTAAAATAAACTTACCGCCTGTACTTTTCGCAGCAAGGTAATTAATATATGCGGTTCTTACAAAACCAATATGTGCTTTGCCTGTTGGTGATGGGGCGATTCGAGTATTCATTATTTTTTTATTAATTGTTCACCAATAATTCTTTGTTTCCAAAAATCTTCATCGACAATACTAGATATATATCTGTTATAGCCTTGTTTTGAAAGAATATATTTGAAGTTTTGATGGTTGGACGGCACTTTGATAAAACAATCGCCATCCACATCTGTTACACCGACACAATCTTCGCAGTCCAACACCTCAACCTGAACACCTTCAAGGTCAATTAAATTGTTAGCGTCCGCAATATGAAAAATAACAGTCGTTTTTCTCTCTGTGCAAGAGAGAAGAAATAACAAGGATAAAAAAAATATTTTTTTCATTGTTTATTTTGATAAATGTTAGAAATAATTTTTAATTTATTTGAATAATAATGTAATGTATCAAAATCAATTTCCATAGTTTCAACATCTTTCAATCCTAAATTATTAAGAACTTCAAATGAGGGATGCCATTTTTTATCGCTTATATCTAAAGAATTATCATCAAAAATTACAATATCACCAACATATATTTCGTTTCCGTCCACATCTTTTTTGTTGGTGGACTGCGTTATATCCAATATATGCCATTGGATGGCATCTTTCATGTTGCCAATATCCTCCAATGTAAAATATTGAAATCTTTTTACAATATTATTGTATGCTCTGAATTTAAATTCTGTTGCTCTCATATTCACAAAAAATTAAGAGAATTTATATTAATTGTCAAGTTTTTTTATTAAATTTCTAACCAATCCTCGTCCAACAAAATATTTGTATCGTATATACAATATTCCAAAATATTGTTTAATTCCACTAAAAAAGAAGATTGTTGGATTTTATCACTCATTTCTTTTGCAATGTTTATAGCATTGTTTTTTCCAGTTAGATACATTTTTTTTGTGAAGAACTTTTCTACCAAACCGTCATTCCTTACTTTAAAAGCATTATTTGAAAGATGTGCGTTTAGGGATTTGGAAAGTTGGACGGCGATTTCTTGATAATTTGGATCAAACAAAGTCTTTACATGATATTCAAAATATGCGTCTGGATATTGCAAAGATTCTTCATCTGTAATTGGAATATCTTTGTTGAACGGCGAAGCTTCGATTTTTATGCGAATACATTTAAATCCATAATCGTTTAGTTTTTTTGTAACATCGTAGGCTTCTTTTTTTATATCTTCAAAATCCCCCTTGCTTTCTTTTGCAGTCATTAATTGTGACAAAATTGCGCCGTTTTGAAGTTCTATTAAAATAGGTTTTAATTTCAAAATTGCACAAATGTGCTTGAAATGTTCTATTGTGTCAGAATTTATCTCAACCGTAATATGTGTTTCAAAATGTCCTGAAAACGAAGGATGTTTCATTTATTTTTTTGTAAAAGTTAAAACACTATATTCAAATTCTTTTCGTATCTGTATTTTCTTTTATTAAAATTTCTCTAAACCCATCAAGCAATTTTAAGTGGATTTCTAACTCGCCGCATTGAGGTGTAATACAATCAATAAACGGTGTCAATTCTTTTGACATTACATAGGCATTAGATAAAACCATATTCACATCACACAATCTTTGGCAAAACTCATCATTTTCAAACAATGTTCCACATTTAAATTGATAATTGTCAAATTTATATGATTTTAATATATTGTCAAATTCTTTTTCTAAACCTAAATCTTCACAAAGAAACATTACATCCATACTTCTAATATCAAGTGGGTGTGACAAATATTTCAACCTATTTTTCTTAGAAAGTATTGGAAACAATTGATATTTTGACACACCTTTTATTTTATCACAATCCACACCAATTTTTTCCATTGCATTTATTGTATGAATAGAATCTTTCAAATATTTACCATCACTATAAAGTAATAATCCATCTTTTTCAAAGAGTAAATTATATCTGCTTTCAGTAGAAACCTTTTCAACAAATTTAAAACCAAGATGTATCAATATTTCAGGTAAACCTAAATCATAATCAATATTAATTGGTGTTACAAGATTTTTCATAAAATTCCAAACTTCTCCATCCACCCACATATATTCAACATCCTTTATTTCATAATCAAAAAGGTTTTTACAAAAATTCTCAATTGTATCACCAAACACAGATTCAATTATGTCTGTGTTAAAATCCTTTTGAATTTCCTCAATTCCACCATAATCATTATATTTTCCAAATATTGGTAAAGTATAAAGACGGAATTTATCTATTCCTTCTGCAATCTTTTTAATTGGAATTAAAACACAATCTCTTCGATGAGTAATTGTTTTATTTGAAAAACCACAATATATAGACCAAGACCCCATTTCATTTATTTTTTATGGTTGAAAAATTGTTAATTGATTTGGTGGAGGGCAATAAATCTTTGATAGATGTTTTATATATTGTTCAACTTGCCGTCCATCATTCCTAACTTTCATCAAAGTTAAGCATTTTTGTGGATTATTTCCAAAAAAAACAAAATCTTTTTCAAAAGAAAAAAAGTTTTCTAATAAAGTTATTGCTTTATGTAAAGTTTCTTTGATACAAAAATTACAATCAGCAATAAAAATATTTTTATGTTCTGTATCAGAAATTTGTTTTACAACATCGCTAAAATTTGTTGGGTCATCAATTATCAATGAATTTTTTTGTTGTTGTAAAAAATATGTTTTTCCTGAACACGGCAACCCAACAACAAATGTTATTTTCATCTTTCTAAAACATTAAATTATTTATCTATTTTAAAAGATTTTCTTAAAATTTTGTCTATACGACCATTTAGTGTATCTTGTCGACGTATTTTTTTACTGGAACGACGTTTTACTTTTTTTACCCCTAACCTACCACGTTGTATTGGACAGGATTTTTGATTATAACTTCTACTCATAATTATTTTCGATATTTTTGATATATTCCAATAAATCTTCTAAAACAATCACTTCATATTTCCAATCTGTACTATTTCCATAGTATTCATAATTTGTATCGTATATTTCATATTTTTTTATTTCTTTTAATAATTTTTTGTATTGAAGGTATGTAATGGACGGAAAAATTTGATTAAGAATTAAATCAAAAGCATGAAAAGCAACTTCTTCACCTTCATATTTATAAGGTTTGTCTCCCCAACAATTACCACCTCGCCATCCACCATCACATTGTTTTTTATACAAAATAATGTCTGTTGGTTTAAGTTGTTCTAAATCAGAAAACCCAGAATTTTTGCTTATACTATAATCCGCATATTCAAATTCACAAACTTTTCCTTCATCATAAGGAATAGCATCATTAATTTTTTTCAAATTTAATTCCATATTAGAATTTTTTTACAAAGTTATGTGTTTTTTTGATGCTTGTCAAGTTATTTTTTATCTTGATAAAATTTAATTTGATAATCCACAACAAAAACACTACTATCTTTTGGTTTATATCTTTGCTCAAAAACAGCAGACACTATATTTTTATTTTTTGTTTCAACACACATTACCTGTATAATATCACCATTTTTATACCCATAAGTTGTGACAATATTATTGTTTGGTAGTGTGTCTGTTATTGGGGTGG
>JACCDN010874728.1_pt1 | contig 12306 bp, 12 predicted proteins | sample 7441691 | NCBI WGS metagenome assembly JACCDN01 (sample SAMN15323439, study PRJNA562643) | freshwater metagenome | isolation source: river surface water | place: USA:Blue River Watershed | collected 2017-08-16 | reverse complement strand
ATGATTCTAAGTACGTTTAAAGCGCTGTAAACTCGGTTAACAAGCGTAGATGGGAGTTAGGGCGACCTCGCAGCCCTTACTGCTAACGAGGTAAGGGGTTAAACCCTTCAGGAGTTCAAATCTCCTCGTCTCCGCTCTTTCTTGGCCCTTGCTTACAGCCGCTTTTATTTTCTGTAAATTTCTCGCCGGTGGCCTATGTCGATTACCAGAACGATGAGAACGCTTTTTTGGATCTCATAGATGATTCGAAAGTCTCCAACGCGAATTCGGTAGCCGTCTCGTCCGGCAAGTTTTTTAGCTTTTGGTGGAATTGGGTTCTCTGATAGCAGAGTAAGAGCAACATCGATTCGCTTCTTATCGCTTAAGTTAAGAGTTTTCAGAAACTTACGCGGGGTTTTTTCAATTCTTAAAGTGAAATCGCTCAAGCCAATCCAAGTTCCTTACGTGCATCTTGCCAAAGAGTTGAATCTTCACGCCGCGCTTTAGCGAGATCGTAAGCGGCGATATCTTCAAGCTCCTCCATGGCATCGAGCATTTTTTCGTAGAGAGAAGGAGATAGCAGAACCGCAGCTTCTTCGCCATGGCGAGTAATAAGGATTGGCTCTTTCGCTGATTTATCGACGAGCGTAGGTAACTCACGACGAGCATCGGTTAAGGGAAATGACTTCATAAATATAGTGTACATAAATTAAATAAAAATGTACAGAGTTGTGATTGGGTATGAATAGAATATGCACATGCAAAACTACAAAGTAGCGATCGTCGGCGCAGGTCCAGCCGGCTACTTTGCAGCGCAAGCGCTTCAAAATCTGCAGAGCGATGATCTGCAATTTTCGATCGACATGATTGAACGCCTGCCGACCCCGTGGGGCTTGGTTCGCAGCGGGGTAGCACCAGATCATCCAAAGATTAAGACTGTGGCAAAAGTCTTTGAAAAGATCGCCACTGCGGGAAATTTCCGCTTATTTGGAAATGTTGAGCTGGGTACAGATATCTCCATTGAACAATTGAAAGAGATGTACGACGCCGTTGTTATTGCCACGGGCTCGGCGGTAGGTAAAAAACTTGGCATCCCCGGCGAAGATTTACCGGGATCAATTTCTGCCGCAGAATTTGTACCTTGGTACAACGCACATCCAGACTTTGCTGATTTCAAGATCGACTTAAAATGTGAAACTGCAGTTGTTATAGGCGCCGGAAACGTTGCCATGGATGTGGCGCGCATGTTGGCGCTTGAACCAAGTGAACTGGATCCAACTGATACCGCAGATCACGCTATTGCAGCCTTAAAAGAATCTGCAATTCGCGAAGTTGTAATTAGCGCTCGCCGTGGACCAGAGCACGCAGCATTTACATCTCCAGAACTTCGCGAACTTCCGAAGTTAGAGCACACCAATGTTTTAATGGCTAAGTCAGATATTGAAGCGGCAATCACGCGCGCGGGTGATGAGATTGAAAAAGATACCAAGAGCAATCTTGATGCGATGTTGTTGATCTCAGAGAAAGAGGCGACAAACCACGATCGCACAATGAAATTTCAATTTCTTGCTACGCCTATTGAAGTTAAAGGTGCTGGCAAAGTTGAGGAAGTGGTATTCCGAAAGACCGGTAGCGATGAAACATTCAGCATTAAATGCGGCCTAGTTATTACTGCAATTGGCTATGAAGCCGCGAGCATTCCTGGTATTCCATACGAACGTGGAAAAGTAGTAAACAACGAGGGCCGCGTCAGTGAAAACCTTTACGTCGTTGGGTGGGCAAAGCGCGGACCATCCGGCGTAATCGGTACAAATAAATCAGATGCTGCTGATGTAATGAAGTTATTGGTTGAAGATTTGAAGAGCGCGAAAGATAACGGAGATATCGCAGATCTATTACCTGCAAGCAAAGTAATTTCACAATCCCACTGGGAAGCGATAAATGCTGCTGAAGTGGCTGCTGGAGAGCCTTTAGGAAAGCCTCGGGTTAAGGCAGTTACGCGCGAGGAATTACTTAGTTTGGGTGGTATTTAAAAAGGTTGTAGTATTCACAGTCTGGCGTGCGTAGCTCAACGGATAGAGCATCTGACTACGGATCAGAAGGTTAGGGGTTCGAATCCCTTCGCGCGCACGAGATAAGCCTTTCGGTGCCTTTCACACCGGAAGGCTTTTCTTTTTAATCTTTGGCTAAGCGCTCAAAATTTCGCGAAGGCCGTTTACCAAACGATCGACATCGTCACGTGTTGAATATGGAGCAAGACCGGCTCGCAAGGCGCCATCGTCTCCAAGCCCAAGTTTTCTCGATACTTCGAGTGCATAAAAATTGTGAGCAGGAACATTGACGCGCTTTGCAACCATCGCCTTGTAAATATCTCCGCTATTGAAATTAGCAAAGGAGAAGTAAAGCGTTGGAGTGCGATGTTTAGCGTGGCCGTAGAGCGTGATACCAGGCAGATCTTTGATGGATTTTTCCATGTATTCCAATAGATCGTCTTCATAGGCTGCTAACGCGTTCATTGAATTAACAATCTTCTCACGTCTAGTTTTACCGTTACCGGGCGCCATTTCAGCGATGAAATCTACTGCGGCAGTGGCTCCCGCCATAATTTCATAAGGCAAAGTGCCAAACTCAAATTTCTCAGGAACATTCGTTGTAGATGGAAGTAATTTGTCGTTATTTAGTGAATTTAGAAGCTCGGGCGATGCCGCAATGGTGGCGCAATGCGGTCCCATCAACTTGTAGAAAGAAAATCCGTAGAAATCTGCGCCGATTTCTTTAACGCTGATAGCGGCGTGCGGGGTTAAGTGAACTCCATCAACATAGAAAAGAGCTCCGACTTTATGGACCGCTTCGCCAATCGCCTTTAAATCTGGGCGAGTTCCAATGGTATTTCCAGCTCCTGTGACAGCAACCAGTTTTGTTTTCGCCGATAGAACTGACTCAACTGCTGCGACGGTTAGTTCAGATGTCTCTATATCAAACTCTGCCCAGCGTACGGTTGCGCCAACTGCTTCGGCGGCCTGAATCCACGGCCGAATATTTGAATCGTGATCGAGTCTTGAAACAACGATCTCATCGCCCGGTTTCCAGGTCTTTGCGAGCGTTCGTGAAAAGTCATAAGTGATCTGCGTCCATGAACGTCCATACACAACACCCGCAGGATCAACGTCAATTAAATCAGCAACCGCTCTGCGAAATCCTAAAACTATCTCTTCGGCATTTATCTCAGATTCAGTATTGGTATTGCGATTGGAAATCGGTTTTGTAATCGCATCGGCGATGGCGGCACCCACGGTATCCGGCACTTGGCTGCCTCCCGGACCATCGAAAAAGGCGAGGCCGATGTTTAGCGATGGAAAGTGGGAGCGAACCTTTTTCACGTCATAAGTCATAAATGTCAGCGTAACAGGGCGAGTGATATCTGTGAATAAGGGATCTGAGTTGGATAAGGTCTGCATATGAGCAAAGTATTTTTATTCGTTGAAATCAATGTAAAGCCTGGCCAATTCGATGAGTTTGTTTCAAAACTCAAGAGCCACATTGCGGTTATCCGTACCGAAGCTGGTTGCGAGTTCATTGATATCTACCGCGATACTCAGAAGCCAGATGTAGTAAATGTCTGGGAAATCTGGAGCGATCGTCCATCTTGGGATGCCCACATGGTCAATGAGAACAGCAAAGCTTGGCAGGCGATCGGCCCTAATTATGTCTTCGGCGAGACGATAACTGTTATGGATGCCCTCTAGAAAATAGTTGGTAGCTGTCTTAGTATTCCTGCATGACTTATCAACTAAGAGATATCAAAGGTTCTGTAGTAGTAATCACGGGCGCAACAACTGGAATCGGTGCTGCGGCCGCAAAGCAACTCGTTGAATTGGGTTGCAAAGTAGTTTTGAATGCGCGTAATGAAGCAAAGCTTCAAGAAATGGTTGCATCCCTTGGTGCAGATAACGCGGCTTACCTAGCGGGAGATTCATCGATTCCTGATGTTGCTCGGGCGGTTGCGAAGAAGGCGCTCGATGCTTTCGGCACCATTGATTGCGTGGTGCCGAATGCTGGTATCGGAATGTATGGATCAGTCCTTGATTACAGCGATGACGAAGTAAATCGCATGATGCGCACAAATTACGAAGGTAGCGTGCACATTGTTCGTGCGACTCTTCCAACGATGCTTGCTAAAAAAGCTGGCGATATCATCATGGTTTCATCAGTTGCGGGCTTCCGTGGTGGCGGAGATGAATCAATCTATGCAGGAACAAAGCATGCGCAGGTTGGTTTTGCAGGTGGACTTGATCGTGAACTCCGCGAAAAAGGCGTGCGCGTAGCGTTGGTATGTCCTGCCGGAACAGATACACAATTTGCGATTGATGCTGGACGCACAGCAGGTGAACCAAAGCTTGCTAGCTACTTGCGCCCAGATGATGTTGCTTTCCAGATCGTACAAATCATGCGTCAGCCACTAACGGTGCGCACACATATTTGGACGCTCTGGTCTATGCAGCAGCAATCCTAAAGCGAAGCGATTCCCTTTTCGCAGGCGATGCTTGCGGCGATGCCATCATCGACAGTTGCGAGGTTTGGATTTACAACGCCATCTTTAATTGAGGCAACCCAAGCGCGTAATTCGCCGATGTAGGCATCGGTAAAGCGACCAATCCAGTTATCGTGCAAACGTCCTGATTTGCGTGCAGGTAGTTCAAAACCAAAACTGATTGTTAAGTCACCGAGGTTATTGAGTTCAAGCGAGCCGTTCTGCATCAGAACTTCCACGCGCACGTCGTAGCCGTAGGTACTGTTTGCGCAGTTATCTACCGTCATAAGCACGCCGGATTCGGTGTGAGCCAAGATGCTGATCGCATCTTGAATATCTGGATTGGCGTGTGAAGTCTTCTTCGCATATGCCACAGAAACTGTTGTGAACTCTTCTTCAAGTAACCAACGTGCAATATCAAATTCGTGCACAGCAGAGTTAGAGATCATGCCGGCTGTGGTTGCACCAGGTGATGAAACATTGCGGCTTACGGCGCGGATCTGAATAACTTCGCCGTACTTGCCTGATTGGATTTCCTTCTTCATCTGAACATAACCTGGATCAAAGCGACGCATAAAGCCGAGCGCAACAGGAACACCTGATGCCTTAACGATTTCAGCGATCTTCTTGGCATCTTCTAGGCGTGGAGCAAGCGGCTTTTCGCAGAGCGTTGGCTTCTTTGCTTTAACGCAGAGTTCGAGGTGTTCTGGGTGCAAGCCATCAGGAGAACAAATGACTACCGCATCAACCGTTGGATCGTTAACTAGTGCATCAACTGATGAGTGCTGGTTAATTGTTGCACCAGATTTTGCGGAAAGCTCTTTAGCTAGCGCATCCATACGTGCCGCATCGAGATCAAAGAAAGCTGTAACTACTGCGCCGTCTACTGAATCGGTGATGTAACGCGCATGTCCTGCGCCCATGATTCCAACACCAATAATGCCAACACGAATATCAGACACGAAAGACTCCCTAGTTTTAAAAGAATGTTTAACGATCGTCAGTCTACTCAAAAGCCTTTCTAACCGATAGGGACTATTCTTATTAATTATGAATTCGACTAGGGCCACCCTTGCGATAGATGTTGGGGCTTCCAAAATTGCCGGTGCATTAGTCAGCGATAAATTTGAGATCCTGCATAACGAGACAGTTCCTGCAAGAACTGCGCTCTACGGCGACGCCGACCCAGACCTGGAGATCACCAAGTCGCTAATCACATCGATGCTACAAATTGCTAAAGATAAAAATCTTGAAGTTACAAAGGGCGGTGCATGTTTTGCCGAGTATGTAACCCCCGGCCAGATGCTAAATAGTAAAGACCAGATCGCTTGGTCTGTGCAGCCCAAAGAAGATTTCGCAGCGTTAACCGGGTTTGCCTGGGCCATCGAGTCCGATGTGCGGGCGATGGCGCTGGCTGAAGCGCGCGCAGGAAGTATGCAAGATTTCCTCTTTGTAACTGTTAGCTCAGGGATCTCCCACGCTCTAGTAATTGGCGGAAAACCTTGGGCTGGCGCAACGGGTGAAGCAATTGGCTTTGGAATCACGCAGATTGATAACTCGCAGGAGAGTCCGATTCTTGAGCAATTCTCATCTGGACTCGGAATTGCACGTCGTTATCAAAAGGCTACAAATAAGGATGTGACAAGTGCAGAAATAGTCTTTGCGCATTACGAGAAAGATCTGGTTGCCAAAGAAGTTATCGATTCTGCAGCAGCGGTACTAGGTAAATCTCTGGCTGCAATGGTTGATTATTTAGACCCCGCAAAGATTGTTATTGGCGGAGGCTTGTGGCTCGGCAGCGATTTGTATCGCGACTTAATTCTGCAAAGTTATGAAAAATATGTGACTAAGCGCAGGAAATCACCTGAGGTAGTCAACTCTGTTGCGGGCAATAACTCCGCGGTGATTGGCGCAGCAATCGCAGCTAATTAAGATTTGGCTGCAGCCCTGTCAGCAAGAATGTAGTAATCCTTACATTCGCGGACAACAGTTGATGGCCAATCACTTTCATAACCGGTAGCCGCAGAGATTCGTTTGAAAGCAAGGTTCTTATGAGAACCGATTAGCTCCATGATTACAATTTCTGAGACATCGATCATGGTTGCTGGACCGACGCTAACGCCATACTTTGGAACTTCATCAATATTTTTGAAATCTGGGAACGTTCCTAAATTATCTTGGCGAGTTTCATCGGCGATCCGCACAATGCGGGTACGAGCGCCTTTCTCGGTCCCTGGTGGATTAAACGCCACATGGCCGTCAGATGCACCGCTGGCCATCAGAAATACATCTACACCAACTTCGCGCAGGTAATCCTCGTAGCCTTGTGGGTCTGAAGCTTCTGGAAAACGCACATTTTCGGCAGGGATTTTTCCGCCTTCAGGCGCACCAGAATTTAGAACATCAAAAATTTCAAATTTGGCAAAGCGCACGCAACTAAAGTGTTTATCTTCGCCGTGATTTGTATAAGTTCCGTCCGGTTTCTCTTGGAGAAACTCATCCATCATGGCGATCACGACATGAGAGATATCTTGCTTTCCCGCCTTGATCATCGCAGAAAGTGCGTTGTATGTACTACGTGGAGTACGTCCACCAGGACATCCCAAAACAAATGGGCGGTCTTCATTTTTAGCACGAACTAGTTCAGTGAAGATGATTTCGGCGGCGTAGTGACCAACCGCTAAATCATCGGGCAGAACAAGCGGGTTAATTAAGTTCAAGACTTACTTTCCGATTTTGGCCAGCGCTGGAGCGACAACGTTATGAAGATAATCAACTGATTGCTTCATCCCGCTAATTGGGCCTTCACCTAACCCTGGCATTTCACCAGTGATCGCTACATCTTGTTCAATGACGTACCAACCCTGATAACCAGCGCTTTCCAACGCAAGAATTGTGTCAAGGATAGGAACATCACCTTGTCCAAGAGGCGTAAATAAACCTTTTTGCACACCTTCCATGATGCTCTGCTGGCGCGCAAGGACAGGTGGAACAGATTTCATATTTACATCTTTAAGGTGAACGTGGCCAACGCGGCTGGCGTATTTCTTCGCAAACTCAACGGTGTCTTGTCCGCCGATAGTCATATGTCCAGTATCTAGGCACCACATAACATCAGAGTTATCGACCACCATATCAATATCTTTTTTTGTCTCAACAACTGTTTGCAAATGTGGGTGAACAACTTGTACAAGACCGTGATCTTTACAGATTTGATCAACCTGAGACAGCATCTTAAAGAATTGAGTTACTTCATCTTTACTTAACTCTTCAGGGTTAGCCCAATCCCAAGTCTGCACTGGGCAGGAAACGAAGTGTGTGGCACCGATTTCTTGAAACTTCTTGCTAGTGGTGAGCGCCATTTCGATGGTTGCTTTTTCTTGTGACTTGTCATGCAGCACAACGGGTGTAAAGCCACCGATCATCGACATATTAAATTCGGCCAATTGATCTTTTAGTTCTGCTGAATCGTCAGAGAAAAAGCCAGGTGCACCGAGTTCGGTTGCTGGCAACCCGAGGCTAGTCATCTCTGAAAGCACGCGCTTAGTTGGAAGCATTGCCCCCCAACCCGGTACTTCACAGATTCCCCATGAAATTGGTGCGGATGCGATGCGCTGTAAGAATGAAGTGGTCATTGGCTGATCATAACTTGAGAGGTAAGGTCTGAACATGACCATGGATATCGGCGGATCTTTCCGACATGAATTAACTGGAAGCTTTTCGCAAGGCTCGGACTCAAACCCAACAGTTGCCATGGTGGAGGCCTCGTACAAGGCCAATAACCTGCACTATCGCTACGTGAATTGCGAAGTCAACCCAGACCAATTAGAAGCGGCTGTACAAGGCGCCAGAGCAATGAATTGGAAGGGTTTTAACTGCTCTATCCCTCATAAAGTGGAAGTAATTAAATACTTAGACGGCCTAGGGGAGTCAGCATCCCTTATCGGTGCCGTTAACTGCGCAGTCAATCGCGATGGAAAGCTGATCGGTGAAAACACCGATGGCAAAGGTTTCTTAAAATCATTTCTAGAAATTACCCCCGCAACTGGCAAGACTATTGTTTTGCTTGGCGCAGGAGGAGCAGCGCGCGCAATTGCGGTCGAACTCGCGCTCGCTGGCGCAACCAAGTTCTATGTCGTAAATCGTTCACGCGCTCGCGGTGAAGAACTAACTGCGCTGCTCAACGATAAGACTTCTGCCAGCGCTGAATTTGTAGAATGGAATAAAACCTACTCAATCCCCGCTGACGCTGAAGTTGTAATCAACTCAACCTCAATGGGCATGGTCAATACCGAAGGAAAGCAAGATATAGATTTCGATTCTATTCGCTCGGGCATTTTGGCAGCCGATGTAATCGTTAACCCACCGCAAACTTACTTTTTAGATGAAGCGGCAAAACGTGGTGCAACAACCCTACAAGGTTTAGGAATGGTTGTTAACCAAGCAGTGATCGGAATTAAGTATTGGACTGGCGTAGACGTTGATGCCAAGGATCTAAATGACGAGCTACTGCGCGTCTTGGGGCTTGCTTAAACTTTAGCTAGATCTGATTCTTCAACAACGCGCAGCGCTTGTGCTGCGATAGTTAAAGCTGGGTTCATCGCCGCTGACGATGGGAAGAATCCTCCGTCGATCAGATAAAGATTGTGATGATCGTGGCTACGACAATAACCGTCAACAACGCTGGTGCTTGGATCTGTGCCAGCAACAGTTGTTCCGCATTGATGTGAGTTCATTGAAATATCAAAAGGCTGTCTAAAGATCGCTTGATAGCCCGCCTTGCGCAGCACCTTTTTGGCGCGGCGCAGAAGTTCGAAGTGGGTCTTCATACCAACTGCGTTGCGCACGATCTTGATAGCCCCGTTTTTGCCAATAGTTACGCGGTTTTCTGGGTGCGGCAGGTCTTCAGACATAACGACGAATTCAACGCTGTGATCAGAGACTAAGTTAAGGATTGGTAGTGGCACGCGTTTGGCGAAAGATTTCATCATGATGCCCTGAACTTTTCCAATTAACTGCACTGCACCAAGCGGATAACCCTTTCCACCATCTAGATACCAATCGGTGAAGGAGAGTGTTTTCTGGAAAGTAACATCGTTCTTGCGGCGCATATCAACTGCTGCAATATGGCTGTTGTTATGCATCATAAAGTTTCGGCCAACTTGATCTGAAGAGTTAGCTACTCCGGAACGAAGTAAAAGGGCCGCAGTATTTACAGAACCTGCTGAGATAACAAACTTCTTTCCGTAAATCTCAAGTGCTTCATCACCACGAGTTGCTTCAAGATGGCTGACTGACTTGCCATCGCTAGCCAGCACAATTCGATTTACCTGTACTGATGTCATTAACGTGACATGGCCTGTTGCTATCGCTGGATTAAGAGCATTTACTTCTGCATCGCTCTTGGCATCTAATTTACAAACAAAGCCATCACAAGTCTTACAGCGAATACATTTTCCGCCAGGCCCTAGATCAATTCCCATTGAATTTGAATGTGGGTGAACGCCGGCTTTTCTTAGGCGATCGCCGAGCGCTTCAACGTATGGCTCGTGCTTCATCGCAGGATATGGAAACGGCGTGCTGCGGTTGTTCCCATAAATATTCTGCGCATCGCCGTGCACGCGATACAGCTCTTCAGCCTTGTAATAGAAAGGCTCTAGATCGTCGTAAGTAAATGGCCAGGCAGGTGATATTCCCTCTTGATGTTTGATTACACCGAAGTCGTATCGGCTAAACCGCGGCAACGATGCGCCATACACTTTGCTATTTCCGCCGACAAAGTAATGAACTCCGGGAACAAATTCTCTATCTTTCTCATCAACCCATTTTTCATTTGGCTTGTAACGGGTCTTCATAAAGATTTCAGAAGGTGACCAGTTTTCTGGTTCGCGCGGCATCCGTTCACCGCGCTCTAAAACCAGCGTTTTAACGCCCTTTTGCGCCAAGGCGTAGGCGGTTGTAGCGCCACCTATCCCAGAACCAACAATGACCACATCCGATTCGATCCGAACCGGAGTGGCCATTGTTTTAACTTCTTTTAACTATTTACTAGCGATTAACGCACTGGAGAAAGCGCTTGGTCTTTCTTTTCAACGGTCATCGCACCAGTCATGATCGCAACAACATCGTTCATGGTGTGAGACTTAGGAGTAACAACTGCAGCACGCTTTCCGAGGCGTTGAACCTGGATGCGATCTGCAACTTCAAAGACCTGAGGCATGTTGTGTGAAATCAAGATAACTGGCATTCCACGTTCGCGTAGAGACTCAATAAGTTTGAGAACCTGACGTGATTCGCGAACACCGAGAGCTGCAGTTGGCTCATCAAGGATGATCACCTTCTGGCCGAATGCTGCTGCGCGAGCAACTGCAACTGCCTGACGCTGACCACCTGAAAGTGTTTCAACTGCCTGTGAAATGTTCTGGATTGTTCCGATACCAAGAGCTGCAATGTGTTCCTTAGCAGCTTTACGCATTCCTGAACCATCGAGCATACGTAGAACAGATCCAAGAGGACCCTTCTTGCGCATTTCACGACCGAGGTAAAGGTTTGATGCGATATCGAGAGCAGGAGCAACTGCAAGAGTCTGATAAACAGTTTCGATTCCTGCCGCACGACCATCTTGTGGACGCTTAAATGAAACTTCCTGACCATCGACAATGATTTGACCTTCGTCAGGTACTTCAGCGCCAGATAGACATTTAATGAGCGTTGACTTTCCAGCACCGTTATCGCCGACTACTGCGAGAACTTCACCAGGAAATAGTTCTAGTTCTGCGCCATCAAGTGCGATAACGCGTCCGTAGGCTTTGGTTACTCCAACTGCTTGAAGAATAGGTGACTTACTCATTTGCGTGCCTTTCTGATCCATTGGTCAACCGAAACGGCGAAGATAATAAGAAGTCCGATTGCGAGTAGCTGGAAGTACAAGTCCACACCGGCAAGGGTTAGACCGTTACGGAAAACACCCACGATTACCGCTCCGATGAGCGAACCGAAGATCGTTCCGCGACCACCGAATAGAGATGTACCGCCGATAACCACCGCGGTGATTGAGTCGAGGTTTAGATCTCCACCGGTATTTGGGCTTGCCACTGTAACGCGGCCGATAACGATCCATGCTGCAAGTGCGAAGGTAAGTCCTGCAACCACATAAACACTCATGAGTACTCGGTTAACTGAGATACCTGCAAGGCGCGCCGCATCGATGTCATCGCCAACTGCGTAAACGTGGCGACCCCAACCGGTGTAGCGAAGTGCGAATGCAAGTACTGAGTACATAAGAATCATAAAGAGAACACCTGTTGTAAGTCGGAAAGGTCCGATATTTACATAGTTACCAAGTGTTAATAGGAAAGGTGGCATCTCGTGCGCAGGCACAGTTCCCTTTGTGTAGGTAAGTGTTAGCGCGAGGAAGATGTTGTAAGTACCTAATGTAACGATGAACGGAGGCAATTTAACTTTGGTGACAAGCGCACCGTTAATTGCTCCGGCAAGCATTCCAACCAACAAACCTGCTGGGAATGCGATCCAGATTGAAAGTCCATCGCCATCAACTGCAGGGGTTCCTTGAACCAACTTCGCCATCGCCATTGAGGAGAAGATTGCAATTGCGCCGCAAGAAAGATCGATACCGGCGGTAAGAATAATTAGCGTTTGACCAGCAGCAACTGCACCAACGATCGCTACTTGCTGCAGAATGAGTGAGAAGTTAGACGGTGTTAAGAAGTTTTCGTTGAAAAAGCTAAAGGTAATTGAAGCGATTACGAGTACCAGGGTTGAACTTAACCATGGGT
>JACCDN010458004.1_pt1 | contig 12306 bp, 14 predicted proteins | sample 7441691 | NCBI WGS metagenome assembly JACCDN01 (sample SAMN15323439, study PRJNA562643) | freshwater metagenome | isolation source: river surface water | place: USA:Blue River Watershed | collected 2017-08-16 | reverse complement strand
CGACGTGAGGGGTAAATTCAGGCTTGTGCTTGCCACGCAGCCGGCGTGCCACTTCGCTGGCGACACGTCCGAGGACTTTGTCCGTTGCGTCGATCACAAACCAGTCGCGCTGGACTTCGTGTCCTTTGGCGGAAAAGGTTTTCATGATGAATCCTAAAAAATGATGCTTGACGTGATGCTCGTTTCGGCGGTTCCGCACAAGGGATGCGGACGCGACCTTGTTATGTATTTCTCCTTGAGCAAATCGGAGAACCGAAGATTATAGTGTTTTCAAGGACTTGGCGTCAATTCCGGCGAGCAGTCTCGTTGACCCGTCGGCGATCGGCGGATTCGGAAAGAATTCTATTATGACAATTTATTGCCTCAAAACCCGCGACAATCCTCATCTTCGCAGCGCAGCGCGCCCGCGCCTAATAAAATACGGGCCTTTGACTCACTGATTTTCAGAGAACCCATTATGGAATGCACCGTACGTTGGACCGGCCTGTCCGGCATGACTTTTGTGGCAGAAACCGGCTCCGGCCATCTGGTGACGATGGATGGCGCACCCGAGGGCGGCGGCCGCAATCTCGCGCCACGGCCCATGGAGGTCGTGCTGGCCGGCACCGGCGGCTGCACCGCCTATGACGTGGTCGTCATCCTTCGCAAGAGCGGGCAGGATATTCGGGGCTGCGACGTCACCCTGAGGTCCGAGCGCGCCGAGAAAGACCCGAAGGTCTTCACCAAGGTGCATTTCCATTTCACGGTGCGCGGTCGCCAGCTCAAGGCCAACCTCGTGGAACGGGCGATCAAGCTGTCCCATGAAAAATACTGCTCGGCATCGATCATGATGGAAAAGACGGCCGAACTGACGCATTCCTTCGAGATCATCGACGATCTGGCAGAGCCCTCTGCCAACTGAACCGTCGCGGCCGTCCGACGGCATCTCAGAACGGCCGCGGCGCAACCCGCCGGCCTGATCTGTCGGCGCCGGAGAGTCAGCCAGCCCTGCGCGCCGACATCACTGCGCTGACTATACGTAGTAGGCCGTGCCCGTCATCACCCTGGCCACCGCGCGCATGCCAGTGGTCACGGGTGCGGGCAGTTCAACCCCGCCCAGCTGCTTCGCCGCATCGCCGTGTTCAATCTCGTCATCACGCATCTGCGTGACGATGGCGCGCGAGCGCGCATCCTGTGCCGGCAGGCGCTCGAGGTGTCCGTTCAGGTGCGCCTCGACCTGACGTTCGGTCTCCACCACAAAACCGAGACTGTGCCGATCACCGCTGCGAGCGGCAATCGCCCCCATCACAAAAGCACCGGCGTACCAGAGCGGATTCAGCAGACTGGGACGGGACTCCAGCTCCCGAAGCCGCTCGGCCGTCCATGCCAGATGATCGAGTTCTTCTTTCCCGGCCTGCCGGAACTGCTGTCGGGTCGCTTCATTGCGCGCGAACATCGCCTGCGCTTCATACAGCGCCTGTGCGCACACCTCGCCCACATGATTGACGCGCATTAAACCTGCGCTATGACGCCGCTCCGCCTCGCTCATCGACGGCTCGGGCAAATCTTTAGCCGGGTTTGCTCGATATGCGGCTGTTACACCGCTTATCGCCCTCAGACCTCGATCAAATACGCAAATAAATTCGTCAATGGCGGACATAAATTAGTAAAGAGATATCGTTTTCAAAAAAATGTTGTAAACAGGCGACGAAAAATTAGCAAAAGTTTCACGAAACAAAAAATTAACTTTGCCCAGATTAGCCACATTTGCTTCAATGCACGCTGACTTCTTGATCCCATGGTCTTGGAGCGTCCATTCCACTGCGAATGCCGGTACGAGCGTTCGGACAGTGGAAGCGAAACTTTAGCATCACAACAATTTGGAGATTATTCAATGAAAAAAACTCAAGTCGCACTGGCTGCTCTGGCGCTGGTCGCTTCGACGGCTGCAATGGCTGAAGTCAAAATGTCCGGCATCATCGACTACGGCGTTCAAAACTACAGCGGCAGCGGCGCTTCACAAACCGGCAAGGGCACGTCGTTCGAGCAGGGCGGCTGGTCGGATCACAGCTCCGTCACCCTGTCGGGCGGCGAAGACCTGGGCGGCGGCCTGAAGGCTTTCTTCTCGCTGGAAGCCGGTTTCACCCAGAACGGTAACCCGGGCAACGGCGGTAATGGTTCGCTGTTCAGCCGTGAATCGAAAGTCGGCCTGTCCGGCGACTTCGGTACCGTGACCCTGGGTCAGCAACTGTCCCCGTACATCCTGTCGCACGCTGTGACCCAAGCCGGCACCGCTGGTGGCTTCTGGGTTAACCGTATCATCATGGGTGGCGGCCTGGGTGCTGCAGCTGTTGGCGCGGGCACTGGCGCGTTCCAGGCTGGCGGCTTCTTCATCGCCAACGCTGTGTCGTACACCACGCCGAGCATCGGTGGCTGGACCGTCACCGCGCTGACTAACACCAAGAACGGTGCTAAAGACGGCGCGATGGCCGCTACGACGTCCGACGCTGACAAGTACACCTCGTACAACATCAACGGCGCGATCGGCGGCGTGAGCCTGAGCGCTGGTTACCAGAAGCGTCAGAACACCTACACCTCGTGGGTTGCTGGTGGTAGCTATGGCATGGGCGATCTGACTGTTGCTGCGAACGTCAGCAGCCACAAAGCTGAAGGCGGCGACGCTGTTGGCGCCTACCTCGTCAGCGCAAACTACAAGCTGACCGGCGCAACCTCGCTGGTTGGCGGTTTCGCTCGCAACGATCTGGACGAAGCACAGGGCATGTCGAACATCGGCGTGAAGCACGACCTGTCGAAGTCGACCTTCGTGTACCTGACGCACACCCGTGCATCGAACGGCGCGATCTCGTCGCTGGCTGAGCGTGGCAACTACGCCACCACCGGCCGTGACAACAACGGTACCGTTGTTGGCGTGTCCCACTCGTTCTAAGTCAGTGCTGGCCTCGTGCCAGCCTGGCTCAAGCAATCGAGCCTAAAGCCACTCTTCGGAGTGGCTTTTTTTATTGGGAAAAACAAAGGAAACAATGGAAACAAAGGGATTGAAACAAAGGGATGAAACAAAGGGATGAAACAAAGGGACACTCACTTTGTTGGTTGATCGCTTCGCCCCAGCCTGAAGCAAGAGGCACCACCGAGAACAAAGCTTGCGCAGCAGCGTCACGACCACGCAGCCAGCGTTATGTCCTGAAACGGAGTGAGTAGAGTCAGGCAGCGCAGGGCGCGCCCCGGCAAACGCGCATCACATCATCATTTCGCGCCTGACAGGAAGCGCCTTTCCTCGGCCATCAGGGCTCTCAGCGCTTCCATATCCGCCAGGCTGCGCGCCTGCTTCATGTCGCGCCAGTCATAGCTGCGGTTGACGGTACGGTCGAAGACGATGTCATCGAACCAGTACGCTTGCTTCATGTAAGACGCCAGCAGCGTGCCACGACGCTCCGGCAGGTGAAACAGGTTGGCGCCGTTGCTGTAGGTGTCGGCCGCATCCTTGCAGCCCAGCGCCTCCTGCATCAGTGTGGGCACAACATCCTGATGCAACGACAGCCGCGATTCACGCTTGCCGGCAAACTGTCCAGGCGCCATCACCAACAGCGGCGTCTGTGTCTGCCAGCGCGTGAAGTTGCTGCCATGTCCCCAGTAGCCCAGGCCGTTCTCGTTGAACTCTTCGGCGTGGTCGCCCGTGATCACGACCCAGCTGTTGTCCAGCACGCCCGACTTCTGCGCAGCGGCCAGCACCCGCCCGAGCAGGACATCGGTGTAAAACAGGCTGTTGTGATAATCGTTCTTGTACGGCGCATTGTCTGCCTGCTTGTCCAGTGCGAACCCACCTTTCATCGTCGGCAGCGGCCTGAAGCGCGCGTACTCCTGCGGATAGACGTACGGTGAATGCGACGAGGTCAGGAACATGAAATCAAATCGCGGCACCTGCGCACTCTTGCCCAGCGAATCCAGATAGCGGGTAACGACCTGCTGGTCGGACGCCTCGGTCGTCAGGTTCGCCTCGGCCACGCGCGCAAAGAACAGCTTGCGCAGCGAAAAGCCATCCAGATTGCTGGAGGTGAAAACGCGGGTCTGATAGCCCTGCTGGTGCAATGTTTCGCTGAGCACGCTGGGGTAGCGCCCGGGCGAGGTCTTGAACAGTTCAAAATAATTCGGATGCAGGCCGTACATCAGACCGAACAGGCCGGGCACGGTCACGGCACCGCTGGACAGGTGCTTGTCGAAACGCGTCGCACGGTCGGCGAACGACGACAGATTGGGCATGATCTCGGGCGTCAGGCTGTCAGCCTGCCAGCTCTCGAGCACGATCATCAGAATGGAGGGCGGTGTCGCCGACGGCGTGCAGGCCGGCGTTTGCAGCGGATAGTGCACGATGCCGCTGGCCTTGTCTGTATCAACTGTCGGTTGGCCATGTGCGGCAGGGAGCAGCGTAGGCAGCCAGTCACTGATGCGTTTCGCATTTTTTGCATTCTCGACCGGGTAATACAGCGGCAGGTAGGGCCGGTACCCCGTGATCTCTTCGCGCGTGTAATACGCCGCCCAGATGTTGATCACGGAGTTCACGACAAAGCCGGCAGGCATCAGCAGCAGCACGGCGGTGAACACCGGCAGGTGCCGAAGCGAGCCCGTGCGACGCGACGCATACAACCAGAGGATCAGGCCCAGCAGCATCAGCCCGAGCGCGCCCGCCATCACGAGCACGATCGTGGGAATGCCCATGCCCCTGAAATCCATCAGGAACATCTGCACCATCAGCCAGTCGAGGTGAAAGCGATACAGATTGAACACCGCCAGATCGATCGCCAGATACACCAGCCAGGCCCAGCCGAGCAGCGGCAACAGCCAGCGCGCCCAGGCGAGCAGATTCAGCGGCAGCAGTAGCGCACTGAGGATCAGCAGCAGCGTGCCGTAATAGCCGACGATGCTGAGCTGATACACAAAAGGCAAGATGCCCGTCGAGGCCGGCGCATCTTTCAGGAACAGCATGACCGCGCCTGCGGTGAGCAGGCACAGGTAGACCGTGAGCTTGATGTGATCGATAAAGCGCTGTTTCATCGCCGGGCAGGAAGAGAGAGCTGCCGGATTATAAGACGGCAACCCCGGAGATGATCGACAGGAATCAGGCAGGACCGTACTGCATTTCTCCGTTACCGAACGACCAGTTTTCCTTGTTCACTTCGATCAGGCTGATGAACACATCCTGTTTGCGAATGTTCAGCTCGGCGGACAGATCGTCGGCGATACGCTGGTAGAACTTCTTTTTCAGTTCGGTCGTGCGACCCTGATTCAGGGTGATCTGGATGAACACGATGCCAGGCGAGTACTCAATACCCAGATAACTGGTGGGAATGACCACCTCATCGGCGTCGTGCGTGCTGATGATCTGGAATTTGTCATCCGCAGGCACGGATATTTCGGTCAGCATCGCGCGGTAAACGATTTCACCGACGGCTCGGCCAAAACCGGCGGGATGGCCTTTGGCGATATCTATTCTGACCAGGGGCATGGGGATCTCCGGAAAAATGAAAAAGGGGGGCAAGGATACCGGAAACATCCCACCGGATTTGTACGCCTTGAATTTCGGGGAACGGTAACTATCTGTGCCTATAATGTTGTGATATCCCCAACGGGAGAGAGCGATGAAAAAAACAGTGATGCTGATGGCAGCGCTCAGTCTGTCGGTGGCCTTGCCATCGGGCGCAGCTGAACAGGAAGACAAGTCGGCGAGCGCGCCACCGGTTACCCCGGGGAAAACCTCTGCTGCACCCGCCCTGTCGGAGATACCGGTGATGAAAGCGCAGGGCGAGCGCATGGCCACCCTGATGGAGCAGTTGTCGAAGGAAAGCGACCCGGAAATCCGCCGCCGCATCATGGCGGAAGCAATCTGTCCGCAATGAGCGTCGATGTGGTCAGCGGTCAGCCCCCGGCCTGCTGACTGAGGCCAGCGTTCAGCGTTTACTTCTTCTTGTAGTCCGCACAAACGATGCGGAAGACGCCCTTGCCCGCCGGATTGCGATTCACGCTCTGCCAGTCACTGGGCGTGTTCACGGTACCCATCATCTCGCCCGACAGCCGTGGCCCGGTATAGGCGACGTAATTGAGAAAGCGACCTTTCTCTTCCATGCAGTCATATTCCTTGTGGAGCTTCATTGACAGCATGCCCTCGGGCGAGGCATCGCGATAGCTCTGCATCTCCCACACGCGGCGCATGCGACCGTTATGCTCCACCGTGGACGGATCCATGTAAAAGAACGTGCCCCGGATATTCTCAAACACCTTGACCCAGTCGGCCGCATCGGCAGTGGGACTCAGGCTGCTCAGCAGGCCAAAAATCAGCAGCAGTTTTTTCATTGATGTTTTCCTCTGCGCCTCAGCGGGGCGCACCACTCACTATCCATGTCGCCATCAGCAGCGCTTCTGCCGCATCCATCCCCTCATATGCAGGATGCGGTGTCGCACCCCAGCGGCCCTCGCTGCCCATCCGGATTCGCCCCGCGAGCGCCTCGGCCTTTTCGCCCTGATAACGTTTTGCAATCGCTTTCAGTGACGGCCCCACGCCGCGCTGGCTGACGTGATGGCAATTCGCACAGGCATTGGCATCAAACGCGGCCCGACCGGCCTGCAGCCCTGCGGTGGACCGCGAGGCGTCCGCCGCCACAGCCCAACCGGACGATAACGCAACAGAAGATACCGCAAGACCCAGCAGCATCACTCCTGACCACTGGCGCATCGTTTGTTTCATGACTGGCCTCCCCGGCGGCGGATCCCGCGTTGATGTTCGTTGATTAACGCATCCTCCGGCGGAAAAAACCTGTAACCAGATCAAAACTTTCCGGATTTTAAAAGAATCGGGCAGGCGCGCTTCGTGCTCAGGCGCTCCTGCAGGAGACGGCCAGAGCGGTGGCAGGAGAGCACGGGTGAGACGGATAGACAGGCTGGTGCAATTTCATGACCGGGCAATCGCCGAGCCGGACTGGCGGGCGTGGCCGCAAGGGCGGGAAGGGCCGGATTCGTCCACCGCTGCCCTCGGCACTGACACCGGCACCGACCACAGCAGCAGCGACGATGCCGACGGCAATACCGCTTTGTGGCAGGCGATCGCTGCCAACCATCGGTGCAATATCCACTTGTGGAATGAAGAAGATCAGGCGCGACGCCCGGATGTGCCGGCAGAGCACATCGTAGCGAGCAAACGGCGTATCGATCAGCTGAACCAGCAGCGCAATGACGCGACCGAGGCCATCGACGCGGCGCTGCTGGATCAGCTGGACAGCCACTCACCGCTTCCCGATGCGCGCCTGCACAGCGAGACGCCGGGCGCCATGATCGACCGGCTGTCGATACTTGCGCTGAAAATCTTTCACATGCAGCAGCAGTTGCAACGCCACGACGTCGATGCGGTACATCTTGCACGCTGCAGCGAAAAATTACAGCGGCTGCGGGTGCAGCGTCGTGAGCTGGCCGGCTGCCTGCTTGCACTGCTCGATGAAGTCCGCGCCGGCACGGCCTGCTTTCATGCGTACCGCCAGTTCAAGATGTACAACGATCCCGCACTCAATCCTTGGCTGATGGCGCGCTCCCCGGGCGATGCAGGCTCACCCTCATTCCCCGGCTGAGGACGCGCACATGCCCGACGCAGCGGTGGATGTGCTGATCCCCACGCAACACCGGGGCACGGCGTTGGCGATCACGCTGACGGCACTGGCAACGCAGACCCTGACGCCCTTGCGCATCGTCATTTCGGATCAGTCCGATGGTAGCCCCGTCTTCCGGCAAGCCGAGCTGACCGGGCTGATCCGCTATCTGCGCCATGCAGGCCACACCGTGGACACGCATCATCACCTGCCGGTGCGCGGCATGGCCGAGCAGCGCGCCTTCCTGCTGTCTGAGGCACGCGCGCCGCGCTGCCTGTTCCTGGATGATGACGTGATCCTCGAGCCCGACCTGATCGGGCGATTGCATACCGCGCTCGACCGTCACTCGTGCGGCTTTGTCGGCAGTGCGTTGCACGGACTGAGCTTTCTCGAAGACCGACGACCAGCGCAGCAAGACATCGCGTTCTGGGAAGACGCGGTACAGCCCGAGTGCGTGCATCCGTCGTCGCGCCACTGGGCGAGGCATCATCTGCACAGTGCCGCCAACCTGCTGCACCTGCAGCAACGACTGTCAGCCCGCAACGCGAACACGCGTATCTACAAGATTGCCTGGGTCGGCGGTTGCGTGATGTTCGATACGGCACTGCTGCGCGCCTGCGGCGGTTTTGATTTCTGGACTGAACTGCCTGCTGAGCACTGCGGCGAGGATGTGCTCGCGCAGTTACGCGTGATGGCGCGCCATGGCGGTTGCGCGATCCTGCCCTCGGGCGCCTATCATCTCGAGCTGCCCACCCGGATTCCGGTGCGGAACACGAATGCGCCACAGGCGCTTCCGCACTGGCTGCCGCCGGAATAGTGACGCAACAAGTCACGCGCATGACCCAGCACAGCATCCATCTCGTTCGCACCGGGATCCTGCACGACACGATGGCGATGGCGATCGGGTGGTGCCCAGCGCTCAATATGCGCGCGGCGAAAAATCACCACGCTGGGCAGTTTCAGTGCAGCGGCCATATGCGATACCGCTGTGTCATTGCAGATCAGTAGCTGTGCTTCGCTGAGCAAGGCCGCCATCGCGCCCAATGACATGCCACAGGCTGCATTGATAGCCGGCGTCTGCATCTGCCCCGCGACAGAAGCGGCCAGCTCATGCTCAGCCGCTGAGCCGGTCAGCACCACTGCCAGCCCGCTCTCTGTCGCCAGCTGATCGGCCACGCGAGCGAAATGCGCGGGCGGCCAGCATTTGGCGCGATCGCGCGCACCGGCATGCAGGCACACATACGGCGGCGGATGGCAGACATCGCGCACATCGCACGGATAGCGCGACAGTTCATGACGATCCTGCTCAGTGATCGGAAACTCGAGCTCAGCATCGGTGGACGGCGCACCAACGAAACTGGCCAGCGCCAGCAGGCGCTCTGCCTCATGCCCCTGATCAGGATACGGAAGCCATGCGCGCTCCCCGTCGTGCACCGGCTCCCCCTGATCGCCACTGACGAAGCCTGCAACGCGACGAGCCCCCAGTCCCGCGACGATGCCATTGCTGATCGTCCCGCTGCCATGCAGCTGTAACGCCAGATCAAACCGCATCGCCGACACCGAGGCAATGAAGCCTGCGAGCCGCTGCGCATCATATGGCTGCTCCGGCAGCTGCGGATGGCCGGGGAAAGCGATGAAATGATCAATGTAATGAGAGAACCGCTCGACGAACTGACAGGCCCAGGGCAGACCCGCCAGCGTGATCTGCGCCGCAGGGAACGCGGCGCGCAAGGCTCGGAACGCGGGCAACGCGCAGAGCATGTCACCGACCTGCAGCGCGCGAAAAACGAGAATTCGACGGGGAGGATAAGCGGACGCCCAATGGGCTGGGCCGGACGCAGGGCAAGCGGCTGCTGGCGATGCCTGCGTCGGTGTGCGTTCTGATGCGCTCACCCTCCCCCCGGTTGACAGTCCATTCAGGAGGGACAAGCACACCGGCTCGCTGTTTCAGCGAACCGGCGCAAGGCTGAGATTGATCAGTTTTGAGCGGAGGTGTCCGCTGCAGCGCCAGTGCCAGCACCGTCGGTTGCCGCAGCCGCCGCCGCTGGTTCAGCAAAACTGGGCATCGCCTTGCCGATCTTGTGAATGCTGCCCTGAAGCGAGCCGCCTTTCTTGATCTCCATCTCGGCGTAGGTGATGGAGCCGGCGATCAGACCGGTGGATTCGACGACCAGCGTCCTGTTGGCAATCGTGGTGTCGGTCAGGGAACCTGCCACTTTGATATGGTTTGCGGTGGTCTTGCCATCGATCGCGCCGTTGGCCTGAATGGCAATGATGTCGGCCGTCAGCTGGCCCTGAAGCTTGCCATCGACGCTGGCGAGGCCGGGCACGGTCATCGTGCCTTGCATGAACACCCCGTCGCCGACAAAAAGGGAACCCGGAGGATTGGTATCAGCCATAGTGTCTTTATCGTCTTGGGTTGAGAAGAAATACCCGATCGATACCGCGATTAACCATGCGATGCTGCATGATACAAGCTTTGATGTTTTTACACTACTTGCATATTCATCAAAGTGCGCTTGAATGCCAGTACCTGTATTGCATGAATGTCACGCATGATCGTCATACAATGATCGTGCCATTTTTGAAATCTTATTCATGAAACCTCCGCGACTTCTGCTGTTCGCCGGCCATGCAGGCACGGGCAAGACCACGCTGGCCAAGCGCGCGATGCCGGTGCTCTCGGCACGCAGTGGCAAAGATTTTTTCTTCCTCGACAAAGACACGGCCTACGGCGCGTTCAGCTCGCACGTGATGGGCCTGCTGACCGGTAACCCGGCCGATCGTGACAGCCCGACCTACCTGCAGAACCTGCGCGACCGCGAATACGCGGGCCTGCTGGACATCACGCGCGAGAACCTCGAGCTTGGCTCACAGGTGATGCTGGTCGGGCCCTTCACGCGCGAGCTTATGGCCGGAAAGTTCTTCGACCCAGCGCAGCTCGGCATGCCAGCCGGAACCGTGTGCCGCATCGCCTGGATCGATCTGTCCGCCACCGAAGCCCGTCGCCGCATCGAGCAGCGCGCCGACCCCCGTGATGCATGGAAGCTGGCGCACTGGGACGACTATCTGGCACGCCGCGTCGAGCCACCCGCGCACCCGGCGCTGCGGCGCTTCGACAACCAGCAATTCAACGATGCCGGATTCGATGCGCTCATCGAGCATTTACTATCTTGAACCGATTGCCGGCATCAATGGACGACGTCCGCCGACGAATTCCGACGAATTACGACTTTTTCCTGCGGGGCCTGAACGGCCCGCCCGCTCCGGAATGGTTCAATCGAGCGCCTGATAAACGAGCGTCTTGATCATCCGGCGGTAATGCTGCCGCGACGCCCCCGGTGTCTGCGCCATCAGCAGGCCGATCAGTTGTTCTTTCGGATCGATCCAGAAGAACGTGCCGCCATAGCCGCCCCACGCATAATCGCCCTCCGAGCCGTGCACGCCGGCGATGCCCGCCCCCTGACGCACCATGAAGCCCAGCCCGAAGGTATAGCCCTGCACGCCCATCAGCAGCTCGCCGGGCTGCACGGGCGTAGCGATCTTCGTGCCGAGATGATCTGAGGTCATCAGTGCGACCGTCGAGCGCGACAGGTAACGGCGTCCGTCCAGCGTGCCGCCATTGAGCAGCATCTGACAGAAGCGCAGGTAATCGTCAGCCGTCGTCGAGATGCCCGCGCCGCCCGAGTCATTGCCCATGGGGCGCGTCACATCGAGCACGAGATAGTAGGGCTGCCCGGTCAGCGGGTCGATACGGAAAGGCTCGGCCAGCCGCGCCACTTTCGACGCCGGAACGACGAAGCTGGTGTCTTTCATGCCCAGCGGTCTGAGCAGCTTCTCGTCCATCAGCTCGCCCAGCGATTTTTTCTCGAGCACTTCCAGCACCCTGCCCAGCAGGTCGGTGGACAGGCTGTATTCCCAGGTCGTGCCCGGCTGCCAGAGCAGCGGCGCCTTCGCCAGCGCATCGACCTGCTGCTCGGGGGTCAGCGTGATCCATTTGCCCTGCACCTCGGTCGAGAACAGGCCCGCTTCCGCATACGGCCCCTTGATCGCGGGGAAGCGACTGAATTCACCATAGCTGAGGCCCGAGGTATGGCGCAGCAAATCATGGATCGTGATCGGGCGCGCGGCCGGCACGCGCTCGCTGTTGCCATCAGTCGCGTTCGACAGCACCTTCATGTTCGCCATCGCGGGGAAAAATTTCGATACCGGGTCGGTCAGCTGCAGCTTGCCTTCCTCGACCAGCATCATCGTCAGCACGGACACCATGGGCTTGGTCATCGAATAAGCGCGGAAGATCGCATCGCGCTTCATCGGTTTGCCGGTCTCCTTGTCCTGAAAGCCGAGTGCGCTGGCCTGCACGATCTTGCCCTTGCGCGCGACCAGCACCACCGCGCCCGGCATGCGGCCAGCATCGACCTCGGCCTGAATCAGCGCCGGCACACGTGCCAGCCGCTCGGCGGACAAGCCCTGTGACTGCGGCGTGGCGGCTGGCAGATCGGCGGCGTATGGCGACGTCGCACAGAGAACGCCCGCGCTCAGGGTGGCGGCAATCACGAGTTTCGTCAGACGATACAGCGGGAGGTGTCGCATGGGGGTCTCCTGTAGTGCTTTATGCCGGGTGCTTTATGCCGGGTGCTTTATGGCGTGTACTTTATGGCATGTACTTTATGGCGGG
>JACCDN010306994.1_pt1 | contig 12306 bp, 13 predicted proteins | sample 7441691 | NCBI WGS metagenome assembly JACCDN01 (sample SAMN15323439, study PRJNA562643) | freshwater metagenome | isolation source: river surface water | place: USA:Blue River Watershed | collected 2017-08-16 | reverse complement strand
GGTCGCGCGGCGTCGACAGCGCGGACAGGAAGGCGATGCCTTCACCATCGCCCTTCAGGTAGTCATAGCCCCACTTCCACTGCATGCCGGTCGCCTTGATGGTGATATCGGCATTCGAGGTGTCTTTCATCGCGACCACCGTCTTGGTGGCGGGCAGCGCCATCAATACGACGATCAGGAAAGGCACGACGGTCCAGGCGATCTCGACAGCGGTGCTCTCATGAAAGCTGGCGGCCTTGTGGCCCAGCGACTTGCGGTGCTTGAGGATGGAGTAGAACATCACGCCGAACACCGCGATGAAGATCGCCACGCAAATGCCGATCATCCACAGGTGCAGCTCGTAGACGTCAGCGGCAACGGCCGTGACCGGCTGCTGGAAGTTCAGCTGACGAACAGCCGGACCGCCGACCATGTCGTTGACCGCCAGTGACTGGCCGGACACGATCAGTCCGGCGGCCGCCATCAGCGAAAAGAGTAGGCGCTTCGCGTGTTTCATATAGTCCTCAAAAGCCTGATTGAAATGCAGTTCTCTATTTGTATGTCACGGGCGCGGGCTGCGACTACAGCCGGTAATCCGCGAGTTCACGATTCAGTTCCTGCGCAAATTCCTGTCGCCTGCGCTCGGTCAGGTATCTGCCGACCTCGATACGATCACCGTCGGCCTCGAGACCGATCAGACGGCGACGGGGCTCAGGCAACGCGACCCTCGTGCGACGGGGATCCATCCGGTAGGACAGGCTCTGCTCTGCCTGCACCAGTTCGACCACCAGTTCCGCCTCAGTAAGCGAGATGCATTCCCGGTCGGTCGCGTGACGACCCACATACAAGAAGGCGACGGCAACGGCCGTCATCTCGAGCATCGCAAACACCATCACCAGCCACGCACCCTGAGCCACGAAATACAGCGCGACCAGCAGGGATGCCACGCACAGCGCCAGATAAGCCCGGATCAGTTGCGCCGGCGATATCGAGCAATTTTTTTTCAAAATCCACTCGCGCGTCGCCATCTCACCACACCCTGACCGTGTTTTTGCCTTGCAAATGAGCTGAATAAAGCCGTGCGAGTATAAGTCAAAAAAATACCTTGAGCAAAGCAGCCCACGGGACCGACAAAAACTGAACTGATCAGTCTTATTTCACACACCGAGTTCAAACGCAAAGGCACGAATTGTTCACTTGCGCGTGAAGTGAATGATGGACTCACCTGCAGGCGTTTTTCTTGGCAAAGGCCGGAAAGCATGACCGTAAACCACTTCAATTGTGAGCGAAATGCGGCCATCAGCAGTCTTCTTGGTTTCGATCGCCCGATGCAGCGCCAGTGCGCGCGCGCGCGATGTCAATCCAGCCTGACGCCCGACCAAGGGATTTCCGCCAAAAGATTTGACATCCGTGAGTAATCCCTCCGCGGATGAATAAGTGATATTCAGCTTTTCCATATCCATTACCGGATCCGCAAAGCCGGCCGCGACCATCATGTCACCGTAATCATGCAGATCGACGAAGGGCAGCACCGGCGGGCTCATGCCCAATGCCCGATACGCATCGCGCAGCTCCGTGAAGGTATCGGGCCCGAACGCGCTGAACATCAGCAAGCCGTCCGTGCGCAGCACGCGCGCCCATTCCTGCAGCACCTGATGCGGACGCGGATGCCAGTGCAGCGCAAGATTGGACCACATCAGATCGATGCTGGCCGGCGCCAGTGGCAAGTCGCTGAAATCCGCGCAAGCCAGCATCGGCGACTGAATTCCTCCTGCCGAGGGCAGCCAGCGGCGCAGCAGGCGTTTCATCCCGCTGTCGGCTTGGCGGCTGCGCTCGCGGGCCAGCATCAGCATGCCAGCGGACGCGTCGATCCCGAGCAGCGCAGCCTGAGGAAAGGCCTGCGAGAGCGACATCAGGTCGTCGCCCTCGCCGCATCCCGCATCCACCACCCGGGAGGGCTGACAGCGAATCAGCCCGAGCCGTTCGACCATGCGACCGGCGATCTCGCGACGCAGGAACTGGGAGTTCTCGCAGCGGGAAGGCGACGCGAACAGCTGTCGCACATACGGCAGTGAAATGGGCGCGCTCAGCCGGCTGTCGCGATGGGTGTCGGGCGCGGGAGACATGAAACACGGGAGGCAAATGAAATAATGCGTCGCAGTGTACCGCAGCGCTGCTGGGCTGCCTGCGCCGTCAAACGATCTGCGAACTTGCTAATGATCTTGCCCCCGGCGCCCGACGCCCCGCTTCATGATGCGCACACCGTACCGATGCCACGCGGCACCCTCGTGGCCCGGCTCGGGCAAGCACTGAGCCGGTTCACGCAGGCGCTGCTGCCCTCGAGCTGCCTGTGTTGCGGCGGCACCGGCAGCATGGCGTTGCAAGTGCTGTGCGAGGACTGCGCCGATGACCTGCTGCCGCGCGTAACGAGCCGCGCGGCGCGCTGCGACTGCTGCGGCCTGTCACTGCCCGGCACCGACAGCACTGACAGTACCAACACACTCGCGCCGCGGACGATCCGCTGTGGTCGTTGCCTGAGCGACCCGCCCGCGTTTGATGACAGCACGATCCTGACCGACTACGCACCACCGGTCGACACCCTGATCCATGACCTGAAGTTTCGGGCTCGGCTGCCACTGGCAAGGGCCTTCGGTCATCTGCTGCTTCGGGCCGCCTCATCCGGCTCGGTGGATCTGTCGCATGCCGACCTGTTGCTGCCCGTGCCTCTGTCATCCGCGCGGCTGGAGCAGCGCGGCTTCAATCAGGCGGTGGAGATCGCCCGGCCGCTTGCGCAGGCGTGGCGACTCCCGCTCGCCACGGAGGTTTGCGTGCGCCTTCGGGATACGCCGGCACAGACCGGGCTGCCTTTGTCGCAAAGACGCGTTAACATGCGCGGCGCGTTTGCTGTCCGCCAGCGTGCTGCCATTGATGGCCGGCATGTCGTAGTCATTGATGATGTGATGACGACCGGGCACACACTCAATGAGCTCGCCGCCTGCCTGAAGCGCCATGGCGCTGTGCGCGTGAGCAATCTCGTGGTGGCTCGCACGCCATTGCGCTGAGCATCGCGCAGCCATGATCCACCCCGGAGCTGTCATGTTTCATGTCGTACTCGTCGAGCCGGAAATTCCGCCCAACACGGGCAATGTGATACGCCTGTGTGCGAACACGGGCGCACAGCTGCATCTGGTCGAGCCGCTGGGCTTCCCGCTGGAAGATGCGCGCATGCGCCGCGCCGGGCTGGATTATCACGAGTTTGCGACCATGCAGGTGCACAAGGACTGGCAAAGCTTTCTCGACCGGCTCGCACCTGATCCTGCGCGCGTGTTTGCGTTCACCACGCACGGCTCGTCGGTATTTTCATCGCAGAGCTTTCTGCCCGGCGATGTCTTCGTGTTTGGTTCTGAAACGCGCGGACTGGCGCCGGCACTGAGGGAATCGTTTCCGCCCGCGCAACGTATCCGTTTGCCGATGCGGCCGGGCAATCGCAGCCTGAATCTCTCGAATGCCGTGGCAGTCACGGTGTTCGAAGCATGGCGGCAGCAGGGCTTTGACGGCGGCAGCTGACTCGCTGCGCAGCAGAATCGTATAATTTTTCGTCACGCCGACCGGCATTCCATTCGCACGCCTTCTTCAGCCACAAGGAACCATGATGCTCAAGCAAATTACCCTGCCTCTCGTCCTGTCTCTTGCCCTGCTGCTCCCCGTCACCGGCACGGCACTCGCCGCCGGCAAAGGCACGCTCGTGATCGAGAAGGCACAGGCACGCGCATCGATGGGCAAGATGCCCCACAGCGCGGCCTTCCTGCAGATGAAAAACCGGGGCAAGTCGGATGATGCGCTGCTGTCGGCATCAAGCCCGGCGGCAGAACGGGTCGAGATCCATTCGATGAGCATGGAAGGCGACGTGATGAAGATGCGCGCCGTCGAGCGCATCGAGCTCAAGGCAGGAGAAAAACTCGCAATGCAGCCGGGACAGGGCTATCACCTGATGCTGATGGGGCTGAAGAAACCGCTGAAGGCCGGCGAGAAGCTGCCCCTGACACTGACCTTCCGCGAAGCGGGCAAGCTGCAGGTCAGTGTCGAGGTGGTGGCGATGGGCGCGGCCCAGCAAGGCAAGGACAAGCACGAACATCACGATCACCACGACCACTGAGTTTGCGCGGATAGCCCCCGCGCCGGCCCACCCTGCACTGGCTGAATCGCCGCTTACTGACGCGCGTCGTAATGGCGATAGACGCTGCGGCCGCCAGCCTCATCGAACAGCACCACATCGAACGCATCGCGGCGGCTGCCATCGACTTCCATCCCCGGCGTACCCACCGGCATGCCGGGCACGGACAGTCCGCGCGCCTTCGGCTTTTCTGCAATCAGGCGCTTGATGTCATCGGCCGGCACATGGCCCTCGATCGCATAGCCGTCGATCACGCCAGTGTGACAAGAAGCGAGCGCGCGCGGCACACCGTAGCGCTCGCGATAAGGCCCGGTGCCGGGCACGTCGTGCGCAACGACGGTAAAACCGTTCTTCTCGAGATGCACCAGCCACTCGTGGCAGCAGCTGCAACCGGGCGTCTTGTACACCACGATTTCCGGCTTGGCAGCAGCGCGGCTGAGAGACGTCAGCGGCAGGGCCGCACCGATCAGCGCGGCCTGTAACAGGGTTCGGCGTTTCATTGTCGATGTCCTTATCATGACGAGCCGGGTCAACGTATGCCCAGACTGCGTATCCGATGAATGATCGCAGAAGTTGATCGTGAGTGCAGGACATCGACAGCGATCACCTGCGCACCCAGCGACAGCGCCAGCCGTCCCTCGGGCGTGCCCCGCACATCATAATCACCGCCCTTCAGATAAATGTCCGGTCGCACGATGGCCAGCGTGCGCTCCGCCGTATCGTCGGAAAACGAGGTGACCAGACTGGTCGAGGCGAGCGCTGCCAGCAGGGCCATCCGGTCGTCGCAGCGATTCACCGGCCGCCCCGGCCCCTTGCGCAGGCGACGGGCTGAGGCATCGCTGTTGACCGCCACGACCAGCGACGCGCCCATCGCGCGGGCTTGCGCGAGATAGCTGACGTGACCGCGATGCAGCAGGTCGAACACGCCATTGCTCATCACGACCGGCCGCGGCAGCATCGCGACACGGCACGCGAGCTGCTCGGGCAGACAGATTTTTGTCTCGAACGGGATCATCCGGCGGGCAGGCGCCCGCCGTGGCTCAGGCGGACGGCGTAGTCCTCGGAGCGAGGCGGGCTGCCGCTTCCTTTCGATAGCGGTTCAGGTCCTGTACCGTCTCGAAGGTACGCTCGAACAGCAGCGACAGATTGTGCAAGATACGGTCAACGACTTTCTTTTCCCATTCGCCGTCAAACCGGATCTGTTTATCCAGCCAGGCCTCGAGCCAGCCGGGATCGGGCAGCCGGCTTTGCACGGTGTCATTCGGGTACAGCGCCTGATTCACATGCAGATTGGTCGGATGCAGCGGCTTCTCGGTGCGACGGGCAGAGGCCATCAGCACGCCGATCTTCGCAAACGCAGCGCGCGCAGTATCGCCGACCTCGGCCAGGGCTTTTTTCATGTAGCGCAGGTAAGCGCCGCCATGACGGGCCTCGTCCTGGCTGATGATCTTGTAGATATGCTTGATCACCGGCTCGGTATGCCACTCGGCCGCGCAGCGGTACCAGTGATTCAGCCGGATCTCGCCGCAGAAATGCAGCATCAGGGTTTCCAGCGGCGGCGCAGGATCGAATTCGAAACGCACGTTGTGCAGTTCTTCCTCGGTTGGCACCATGTCCGGCCGAAAGCGCCGCAGATACTCCATCAGCACCAGCGCGTGTTTCTGCTCCTCGAAGAACCAGACCGACATGAACGCAGAAAAATCGCTGTCATTGCGATTGTCGCGCAAGAACATCTCCGTTGCCGGCAACGCCGACCACTCGGTGATCGCGTTCATCTTGATGGTCCGCGCCTGTTCGTCGGACAGCTTGCCGGCATCGAACTGGTCCCACGGAATATCCGTTTCCATGTTCCAGCGGACTTGCTCCAGCGAGCGAAAAAGTTCGGGGTACAGCATAGGGGCACGATTGATTAGTTGACGGCTGGGATTCTACCAACAAAGCATGTTAGTTCGATGACCGAACCACGCAAAACCCTAGTGAATCTCTGATATTCCGACAGCAGATCGCCGATTCGTTCAAAACAGGGGTTGACCCACCAGTCGTGAAATGACCCACCCCCTTCAGCACTGGACGAACTGGCACTACAGCTGATCCAGCGCGCCCAGCATCTGCGCCGCGCGCTCGGCGATACCGGCACGCTCGGTCGTACTGAGTTTTTGCAGGTTCTTCGCCATCAGCGCCGTGCGTGGGTTGGACGCGAGATTTTTCTCGTGCCGGGCAATGAAGTGCCAGTACAGCGTCGTGTACGGACAGGCGTCATCGCCGGTCCGTCGCGCGGGGTCGTAGCGGCAGCCGTTGCAGTAATTGCTTTGACGGCCGATGTAGGCGCCACTGGCGACATAGGGCTTGCTGGTGAAACGGCTGCCGCATGCATGCAAGGCCATGCCTGCCGTGTTAGGTAATTCCACCCATTCCACCGCATCGACATAAATCGCGAGGAACCAGTCGCTCACCTGCTGCGGCGAGAGTTCGGCGAGCGTTGCAAAATTCCCGATCACCATCAGCCGCTGGATATGATGCGCATAGCCCAGTTCAAGCGTCTGCTTCAGGCTGTCGCGCATGCAGGCCATGGCCGTGTCGCCCGTCCAGAACCAGCGGGGCAGCGCGCGCTCGTGGCCGAAATGGTTCGCCTCTTTCATGCCCGGCATGTCTAGCCAGTACACACCGCGAATGAACTCGCGCCAGCCGAGCACCTGACGAATGAAACCCTCGGCCGCTTCAAGCGGCACGCGTCCCTTGCGATAGGCTGCCTCGGCGGCAGCAATGACTTCGCGCGGGTCGAGCAGATGCAGATTAAGCGCCGCCGACAGCAGCGAATGCCAGCCAGTCGGCGTATCTGTCCACATCGCATCCTGATAGGTACCGAACTGCACCAGTCGCTGATCAATGAAACGCTGCAGTGCTTCGAGCGCCTGTTCGCGATTGACCGGCCAGCGGAACTCCGCCAGCTCGCCCGGATGATCGGGAAAGTGCTTCTCCACCAGCTGCAGCACTTCACGGGTGACCGGGTCCGGTGCAAAACCCGCCGGCGGCGGTATCTCGCCCGGCCCGGTGCGCTTCGGATACGCGCTACGGTTGTCGGCATCGAAATTCCACTGGCCGCCGACCGGCTCCTCGCCGTCCATCAGCACATTGAACTGACGCCGCATCACGCGATAGAAGAATTCCAACCGCAGTTCTTTTTTGCCGCGTGCCCACTGCTCAAAGCTCTGGCGACTGCACAAAAAGTGCGTGTCATCCAGCAGCTGCAGCGTTACGCCCTCCTCACCGCACACCGCTTCGATCTCGCGCAGCAGCCGCCAGTCCCCCGGCTCAGTCAGGCGCAGGCTTTCGGGGCGGTGCCGGCGCAGCGCAGCGCGCAATCGCTCGGCGAGCGCGGGCGGCTGCGGCGCGTCCAGCTGCACATAGTCGAACGGCCAGCCGCGCGCGGCCACCTGATTTGCGAAATGACGCATCGCCGAAAAGAAGATCGCGATACGCGCCTTGTGCGACCAGACATGGCCGGCTTCGCCGGGCGCCTCGATCATCAGCACGCAATCCTGCCCGGCGTCGACCGCTTCGAGCGCAGGACTGGAAAAGCTCAGCTGGTCGCCCAGCACCAGAATCAGATGACGCATCAGATTCCGCCCCGCCGGGTACGGTCTGGACAAATAGTTAGCAAATACTCACTGTCGTAGAAGTCTAGGCCAGCGAACAGGCCTTTACGGAATGCAAATTTCAACATTAAAAGCTTTCGGAGGAGCACCAATTCGTCGGGAATGCGCTAGAATGACCATCGAGTTTAAATTAAAACTTTTTGGTATTCTAGCCATGACCCGATCCATTCGCACGGTAGTTTCCAAATTTTTGATGGGCGTCCTGTTCGCCGCAGGCGCGCTGACCAGCGGTGCAGCTGTGGCTGCCGACTGCCCCGGCCTGCTGAATTACAAGTTCAACCGCCTGCAGGACGACTCACCGCAGAACCTCTGCCAGTACAGCGGCAAAGTGGTGCTGGTAGTGAACACGGCGAGCTACTGCGGGTTTACCTCGCAGTACGAGGGTCTGGAAAAGCTTTACGCGAGTTACAAGGACAAGGGTCTGGTGATCCTCGGCTTCCCGTCGAACGACTTCAGTCAGGAGCCGGGCAATAACAAGGAAATCGCCGACTTTTGTTACAACACCTATGGCGTGAAGTTCCCGATGTTCGCGAAGTCCTCCGTGAAGGGCAAAGAGGCCAATCCGTTGTTTGCTGCGCTGATCAAAGCCGGTGCAAAAGCACCGTCGTGGAATTTCAACAAGTATCTGATCGATCGCGAGGGCAAGCTGGTCGCGAGCTACGGCAGCACCACCCGCCCGGATGAAAAGCCCTTTGTGAGCGCGCTGGAAAAAGCGCTCGGGGCACCGTAATAACGAACCTGTTTTTTGCTGCGAGGCCTCCCGGCATGGTCCGGCGGCATCGTCGGGGCGATCTTCCCCCAACCCGTATTTCTCTCCGACGGGCTTCGCAGCTTTTTTATTCGGCACCCGTGGCCGTGCACTGGCCGGGGAAACGCAGCAGATCACTGCGTTTGTGGGCGAGCCAGTGCAGCGATGCGGATCACAGGCAGCCTGGGGACGCAATGCCCTGTGCCCGCCCTACGCAAGCCCCTATCCGCGCATCCCTGGGAAACGCATGAAAATCGCAGTCATTGGTTCAGGTATTTCCGGACTCTCCGCCGCCTGGCAGCTCTCACGCGACGGACACGAAGTCTCGTTGTTCGAAGCGGGCCGCTATTTTGGCGGCCACACCAATACCGTCGATGTCACGCTGGAGGGTGTGACGCACGGCGTGGACACCGGCTTCCTCGTCTTTAATCATCGAACCTATCCGAAGCTGGTCAGGCTGTTCGATGAGCTGGGCGTGCACACCACCGCCAGCGACATGTCGTTCGCGGTAAAGCTGCCGTTGCCCGGCGGGCGCTGGCTCGAGTGGGCCGGCGCCAACCTCGATACCGTGTTCGCGCAGCGCCGCAACCTGTTCAATCCGCGCTTCCTGCGGATGATCGCCGACATCCTGCGCTTCAATCGTCAGACCACCGCGATGGCTCAGCACGAGGGTGAGCTGGAATCCGTATCGCTGGGGGATTTCCTGATCGCCGAGCGCTACAGCGCCGAGTTCCGTGACTGGTATCTGTTGCCGATGGCCGGATGCATCTGGTCCTGCCCGACGGAGCAGATGCTGGCGTTTCCTCTGGCGACCTTTGTGCGCTTCTGTCACAACCATGGACTGATACAGGTAAGCGACCGGCCGCAATGGTACACCGTGACCGGCGGCGCGAAGCACTATGTCCAGAAAATGCTGCCGGCGATCGCGCATACCTTCCTGAATACGCCCGTTCGCGAAGTGACGCGCAGCGACGCCGCCGGCCACGACCCGGTGCGGGTGGTGACCGATACTGACGTACACACCTTCGATCAGGTGGTGATGGCCTGTCACAGCGACCAGAGCCTGGAGATCCTGAAAGACGCCAGCAAGGCCGAGCGCCAGTTGCTCTCGTCGGTGCGCTACCAGCCGAACAAGGCAGTGCTGCATACCGATGAACGCTGCCTGCCTGCGCTGAAAAAAGCGTGGTCGGCATGGAATTACGAAAGCGCGAGCCTCGATGCGCCCGAGCCGCGCGTGTGCGTGCATTACCTGCTCAACCGGTTGCAGCCGCTGCCCTTCTCGCAGCAGGTCATCGTCACGCTGAACCCCGTATCGGCGATTGCGCCCGACAAAACCCTCGCCGAGTTCGATTACGCGCATCCGGTATTCGATGCCGCAGCAATTGCCACACAGGCGGCGCTGCCCTCGATACAAGGGCTGCGCAACACCTGGTTCGCGGGTGCGTGGACCGGTTACGGCTTTCATGAAGACGGTTTGCGCTCCGGCCTCGGGGTCGCAGGCCAGATCGCCGCACAGGCACGCGATGCCTCGCTGCCGCGTGCGGCCTGACGGAGATGGCCATGCACCGACTCGCGCGACAGCCCCTGCTCAGCCACGGACAGGTGCGCCATACCCGCCTTCGTCCGGCACAGAATACCTTCAGCTATGGCGTGTTCACCCTGATGCTGCCGTTGCGCACGCTGGGCGCGTCGGGCTTTGATAGCGCGCTGTGCTCGCGCAACCGGTTCAACCTGATTTCCTTTCACGACAAAGACCACGGCGACGGCCAGATGCCGCTGCTGTCATGGATCGATGCGCTGCTGCGCGCCGAAGGCATTGATGATGCCGACGGCGAGATCTGGCTGCAGACCTTCCCGCGCGTGCTCGGCTATGTGTTCAACCCGGTGTCGTTCTGGTTCTGCCATCGCAGCAATGGCGAGCTGCGCGCGATCGTCTGCGAGGTGAACAACACCTTCGGCGAGCGCCACTGCTACCTGCTCGACACGGGCGGAGCGATGACCTGGGGCGTGCCGCTGTCGGCAAGAAAAGTCTTTCATGTGTCGCCGTTCTGCGCAGTCGAGGGGCAATACCGCTTCCGCTTCATGCGCGCCACGCACAGCGTGGGCGGCGAGGACATCGAGCGCATCGTCGCGCGCATCGATTATGACGACGATCACGGCCCGCTGCTGCTGACCAGCATCTCCGGCCGGCTGGAACCGCTATCGACAACTAGCGCGGCCTCGGCCTTCGTGCGTCATCCGCTGATGACGCTGGGCGTGATCGCGCGCATTCACTGGCAAGCGCTGAAGCTCTTCATCAAGCGCGTGCCCTTTTTCAGCAAACCGCTGCCTCCACCGACTTCACTGAGCCGATGAACAAGCCCCTCTCCCCCTCGCTGGCCCTGAACGACCAGATCGCCGACAGCTATGTCCACGCCGGCAAGGCCCCCGCGCGGGTGCGCCTGCTGCTGCAGATGCTGCGCAAGATGGAACACGGCGCGCTGCGCCTCGAATGCCCGGATGGCACGGTGCTGCTGTATGGCGACGGTACACCGCCCGTGACGCTCTCGCTCTCCAGCTGGGAACCCTGCCTCGCCGCGCTGCGCTCGGGCGACATCGGTTTCGCCGAGAGCTATATCGCAGGGCAGTGGACGACGGACAATCTCACCGGACTGCTGGCGCTGTTCATCCGCAACCGCCACGCGCTGGAGACCGCGATCTATGGCAGCTGGTGGGGCAGCCTGTTGTATCGCGTGCGCCACCTGTTCAACCGCAATTCCCGCAGCGGCAGCCGCCGCAACATTCATGCGCACTATGACATCGGCAACGCGTTCTATCAGCTGTGGCTGGATCCGTCGATGACCTATTCCAGCGCGCTGTTTGCCGACCCGGCGTTCTCGCTGCAACAGGCACAGCACGCCAAGTACCGTCGCATCCTCGACGAGACCGGCGCGCAGTCCGGCGATCGTCTGCTCGAGATCGGCTGCGGCTGGGGCGGCTTTGCCGAGATGGCGGCGGCCAGCGGCGTGACAGTCACGGGCCTGACGCTGTCCTCCGAGCAGCTGGCGTTCGCGCAACAGCGGCTGGCCGATGCCGGCCATGCGCAGCGTACTGAGCTGCGGCTGCAGGACTACCGCGACGTGCGCGGCGAGTTCGATGCGATCGCGTCGATCGAAATGTTCGAGGCCGTCGGCGAAGAATACTGGGACAGCTATTTCAGCTGCATCGCGGCCCGCCTGAAGACCGGCGGCCGCGCCTGCATCCAGACGATCACCATCGAGGATGCACTGTTCGAGCGCTACCGCAAGGGCACCGACTTCATCCAGCAGTACATCTTCCCGGGCGGAATGCTGCCCTCGCCCTCGGTGTTCCGCGCGTATGCACAACGGCACGGGCTGGCGGTCGTCAATGAGCTGGCCTTCGGCCACGATTACGGTCGCACGCTCGCGCTGTGGGATCAGGCATTCCGCGCGCGCGAGCAGGAAGTCCGTGCGCAGGGATTCGATGACCGCTTCATTCGCACCTGGCAGTTCTATCTCGCCTATTGCGAGGCAGGCTTCCAGGCCGGCAGCATCGACCTGTTCCAGTTCACGCTGCAAAAACACTGAGCGAGCGCGCCGGCCATGCCGCTGCACCCGTGCCTCTCCATGAACCTCTGCCTGCCACGCGCACTGCGGATCCTGTTGCAGGTGGCGTCGCTGTGCCTGTTCACACTGCTGGCCAGCGCCGTGTCTGCGCAGGCGCTGCCGGCGGCGGTAAAGGCCAGCCTG
>JACCDN010057645.1_pt1 | contig 12307 bp, 6 predicted proteins | sample 7441691 | NCBI WGS metagenome assembly JACCDN01 (sample SAMN15323439, study PRJNA562643) | freshwater metagenome | isolation source: river surface water | place: USA:Blue River Watershed | collected 2017-08-16 | reverse complement strand
TACGGTTGGTTGCCCTTAACGGGTCCGCTCTTGTTTGGTTTTGGCCCGGCCGTGCTCCTAGCGTGCCACGCCCTCGCCAATGGCTTGCCGTTTTTTATGCACCATAATTTAGTGAAAAAATTGGGCTGGCTGGAATATGTTTTTAATACGCCTTCCCACCACCGTGTTCACCATGGCGCTAACACGTGTTACATCAATAAAAATTTTGGCGGTATTTTTATTATTTGGGATCGTTTATTTGGCACCTATGCAGAAGAGGTTGAGCCTGTTGTTTATGGCCTTAGCTACGGCAAACCTAGTGGCAATCCTTTAAAAGTGTTATTTGGCGGTTGGGTTAGCGTATTTAAGATTATCAAGCGCAAAGTGCGCCGCCTGGTGCCCCTTGCGCATCTTTAAGTAAATGGCTTGGCAGCGTGTTGAAATACTACGTTGCCAGATCTGCGCCGTTTACGTATTTCTACAAGCTGTTAAAGAAACCCAAATAATTAGTCTGCTCTTCCGCCCGTTTAGGCGCCAGCTAAAAATGCTCATTTAAAAAATGTAATACCCGAATTATTTGGCGCATTCGCCTAGTCAGCGTTTCGCTGGCTACATATTTTTAGGATTCCTAAGGTTAAATCTGCAAGTGCCTATGTTGCGACTCCCCCAGGCTGTCTATGGCTTATTGGGTTTTTGCGCTCGCAAGGGCGTCTAAAATGGCGGGCCAATGGTGTGCTAGGCGGCCGTGCTCCTGCTGTAAGCAGTGTAGAATTTGCTCCAGAGTAATCGCTTCGCTGCATTTACCGGCAGCCCAATTTACACTCAAACAAAGGCTTGCATAGGCGATGGCAAGTTCAGCGGCGAGGGCGGCCTCTGGCATTAGTGTCATGCCCACCATACTGCACCCATCGCGCTCTAAACGCGCTATTTCAGCGGCGGTTTCAAGGCGCGGCCCCTGGGTGCAACCATAAACGCCATCTTCCACCCAGGATAAATCCGTCTGTGTCAGAACTTGATGCAGGCCTGCGCGCAAGGCGCTATTGAGCGGGTCGGTGAATTCGGTATGCACCAGGCTTTGGCTGAAATCGTCAAAAAATGTGTGCTCGCGGCCATAGGTGTAATCAATAATTTGGTGGGGTAACAGCCAGCTGCCTGGGGGGCAAAAAAAACTGCCAACTGCGTTAAGGGCGAGAATTTTATCTACCCCCAAGGATTTGAGCGCCCAAATATTGGCTCGGTAATTTATTTTATGGGGCGCGATGCTGTGGCCTTTGCCATGGCGTGGCAGAAAAAACAGTTTGATAGGCTCAACAAATTCCAGCGGTCCCTCCTGCGGGGAAGTTTTCGGAGGCCAAGTGCCGGTTAAAATTCCCTCCACTGGGCCGTAGGGGGTTATGTGCGGCGCCAATTCATTGGGGCAAAAATCTGGTAAGCCGTACACGCCAGAGCCGCCGATAATTGCAATAGAACTCATAAAATACCTAAACCTAATATTCTTAAATTAAAGTTTGTGGCGATTCCACAGCTTGTGAAATTTTCTGGAAAATACGGCAGGATAATCTCTTCCAGAGGTCCATACACATGAATGCAAACACGCCCAAAATACATCGCTTTAGGCTCGGAAAAAAATCCATCTGGGGTGCTTGACTAAGCAGATCACTTACCGCGCTGGTGCTGTAAGCACTAGCAGGACTGATTGTCTGCGCCACCTTATTTGCCAAATGCAGAGTGAACGATACATTAAGCAATCGATTCTTCGCCCAATAAAAGAATCAGGCGTGGCTTGCGGATTGATTAACCGCTCTGCGTCCTGGCCGCTCCCTCAAATCCGTGCGGCGCTATAAGTTGCAGAGAGAGGTAAATACAGTCCCCGGGCGCCATCCGCTGGGCAGCTGTAAAAATGCAGGCTTATTTTACCTTCTTTTGTAGGATGTGGGGCGACGCTTGCGGATATGAATGGGAAGTTGAGCCGGAGGAGATTATAAACGCGATGGTCCCACAGCCCGGGGCAGGTGCCCGCAGGGGATTTGAATGGTTTAAATAGCCACGGCCTAAGCGGTTGCCAGAAGGGCTGGCTTCGACCTAAGCGGTGTGCAGGTAATTAAATACTAGCAGGTATTTAATTACCTTTGGTTTTGTCAAATAGGCGAAAACAAATGGATGAATTAATTTATTTGAGCCGTTGATAAGTGGCCGGTGGTGGGTCATCAGGGATTAGGGTTTTAGGCTCGGCGGTATTCATTAAATCCTGGCTGGATATACCGCTAGTGCCATTGTTGAGTGCATCTGATACCGCTTTTTTAAGGGCGATAATGGCGATGCGCCGGTTAATGGCGGCGGCCGGGTCTGCGACATTAAGTGGCGCGGAGGAGCCCATGCCTTGCACGGTGGAAACTTTGGCTTCCGGATATTTCCCCAGAACTAAGGCGCGGCGGGCTGCGTTGGCGCGGTCGGCGGATAATTCCCAGTTGGTATAGGTGGCGCCTGCGCCATAGGGATTGGCGTCGGTGTGGCCGGTTACACTTATTTTATTGGGCACTTTATCCAAAATTGGCGCAAGCCCCTTGAGCGCATCCACCGAGTAGGGCAGTAATTTAGGGCTGCCTAAATCAAACATGGGCCGTTTTTCTTTATCAACAATTTGAATGCGTAGGCCCAGCGCCGTAAAGTCAATTAGAATTTGGTCTTTTAATTCGGTAAACGCCGAATCAACGCGATTAATTTCCGTTTCCAGTTTTTCTTTAAGTTCTTCGAGTTGTTCCTTTTCTTGTTTTGCCATAGCCTCGGCAATTACGTCCTGGTTTAACTTATCCTCAGTTGCGTCCGCGCTGCTTTTGTGTTGATCGGTACCTTCACCTGCGCCCTCATTTTTCTGTGCGCCGCGGTCGTCTTTGGTTATTTCCCTCGATACATTGCGGCCAGGGTCAACGGGCTCATCTTTTTGCTCATCGGCTGGGTCCGATTCATGTTGGGTGGGGTTCATGTCGATGACACTAGAGTCAGCACCGCCCGGCCCGATAACAAAATTATTGCCAGGGTTTTTAAAATAACCGGCAATGGCTTCTTTTTCAGCAGGGGTAGTACTTTCAATTACCCACATTAATAAAAAGAACGCCATCATGGCCGTCATAAAGTCGGCGAAGGCAACCTTCCAGCCACCGCCATGGTGGCCGTGGCCGTGACCCTTTTTCTTTTTTATTATAATGATCGATTGTGCGTCTTTTTCCATGGGGGTTTAATCGCCAGTCGATTATTTGTGGCGGCACTGTTCTTCCAATTCTTTAAAACTGGGGCGAACACTGTGGAATAAAACTTTGCGACCAAACTCTACCGCCACCTGAGGGGGTACGCCGTTCAGGGAGGCGATTAAACAACTTTTAATACAGGTATAAAAAAGCGCTTCATCCCGCAGCTTGTGCTGTAAATAAGTGGCAAACGGGCCGATAAATCCGTAGGCAACCAAGATTCCTAGCAATGTACCGACCAGGGCAGCACCTACAGAGTGGCCCAGGGCTTCTGGCGGGCCGCCTAATTTACCCATGGTAATTACAATACCCAATACCGCCGCCACAATTCCAAAACCGGGTAAACCATCTGACGCGTTAGTAACTGCAGCGGGCACCAAGGCGCTCTCCTGGTGGTGGCTATCCAATTCCTGGTCCATCAGGGCTTCAAGTTCATGGGGGGCCATACTGCCGGAAACCATTATGCGCAAATAATCACAGATAAAATCTATGGCGTGGTGGTCTTTAAGTATTTCTGGGTAGTTGGAAAATATTGGGCTATTGGCAGGCTCTTCAATATCGTTTTCAATCGCCATTAAACCCTCGCGGCGAGTTTTGTTAAAAATATCGTGCATCATCACCAATAACTTTAGGAACATATTTTTATTGTATTTTGAAGGGGTCATAAGTGCACCGGCAGATTTCATAACGCCGATGGACACAGATAGCGGGTTGCCAATTATCATGGCGCCAAAAGAAGCACCACAGATAATTAACACTTCATAGGGTTGAATTAACGCTGCCAGGCTGCCGCCGTGGGCCATGTATCCGCCGAGAATACAACCAAATACGATGATGGTTCCCAATATTATATTCACGTGTAACTCCTAACCGAACTTTCACCTACAAATTGCACAAATGCCTCCTTCTAATATTCTCTGCTGTTTCCGCGCCGACGGGTTCCATTTAGGCTTTAAATTGTGTGTCCTTTTTAATGCTGAGTCCTTTTTAACTATGAGTCTCTTTCAATTAGAGTCTCTTTCAATACTGAGCCCTTTATAGCGCCCGCAATCCGCTCGCTGACGATCCCTTTCAGCGAGAATAATTGTCAACCCGGCGCGCCTGCCCAAAGTTAAAACCAGCGGGCTGACCCCGTGGACTGTTTATTACCTGCGTCGAGTTTTTGTCAGCCAATATTGCCCTGTTAAGCCTGGGGCCAAGTCGGTAACCAATTTATATCCTGTTATCTTCCTGTGAGATTCGCCTTGTAATTAATAGCCTTTTGGGCTAGCAAACATTGATAGCCTATTAGCCATCTGTACCTGCCGGCTAATCTATGGAGGACTTTTGGTCTTCACTAACGCCTGGTGCCGATTAAAACTATAGTGACAAATCACCCATGTTGCTGCCCAGTTGCGTAATTTTTAATACTGCATCGTTATAAGCACCGCCGCGCCAGTTGAACTGCCAGAAGCGAGCAAATGAACTGTATTGTTTGTTTGCAAACCGACAATGAAAAAGGCGCCGATTAGTAAATTGGCCGTTCATTCTGTGCGCCCTTTACAAACCCAGACAGCGGGTTCTGCACGGGCGCCTAGCACAGCTCAATACGCCCTGCTATTACCGTGCTCGCTCTGTGAGTTCTGATTTGGCCCTGTCTCAGGACGGCCGGGCCTTGCAACTACTGATAGACGTGGGCTTTTAATGTATGAATGGTTTAAGAGCTTGCGCGGAATGACAAAAGCATTGAGGGTGTTTTTAGAAGTGTCATTATTTTGATGGGGCTAATAGCTAAATTGCCTGCGGCCGTTAAAAAGCCAATAGACTGGCGGGAGCATCAATTACTTATAATAAAATTTAGATTATTGTTTTTTCTAATAATGAAATTGCTTTTTCATTTCTGACTGTGCGCAGCTTGTCAATAATTGACACCGCCGGTCATTGCCCGTGGCGACCCCATTAATCCTGCTCTAGTGTTATGAGTGGATGAGTCAATCGAGGCATGATTATGGTTATTCACAGAAGTAAACAAGGAAATAAACGCCAGAGGGGATCATCCCTAATAGAAGTGATGGTGGCGCTGGTGGTTTTGGGTGTGGGCTTGTTAGGTGTGCTCGCCATGCAAGCGCGTTCAAATCAATACGGCCAAAGCACCTACTATTATGCACAAGCTGTATTTTTAGCGAACGATATAGCCGACGCTATGCGCACAACGCCTGCGGTGGCCGGTGGCTATAACATTCTTTTTGACGACCCCATCCCCACGGCAAAAACCTGTGACAGTTCCACTATTTCCTGCAGTGCAGGGGAGCTGCGCGACTGGAATTTAAATAAATGGCTTACCAATGTGGCGCGTTTTTTACCCCAGGGCAAGGCGTCAATTCAAGCAGCAGGCGACAATACCGTAATCACTGTGCGTTTTAATGATGCCCGTGCGGAAGTGGACGGCAGTGAAAAATTCTTTGAATACGTTTTGGTTACCGACGTTTAATTTATGGATATGCGCACCTTTCAGCCTTATCGGGCAAAACAATCATTACAGTCCTGCAGCGGTGGCGCAAATGCCCGTGGGTTTTCAATTATCGAATTAATGATTGCGGTCACCATCGGCCTGATTATTCTCTCCGGCGTTATCAACGTAGTATTAAAATCCAAGGGCAATAAATTACAGCAGGATGAAATTGCCTACATTCAAGATAACGCACGTTTTGTAGTGGAAACCCTCACCTCTGAAATCCGTATGGCAGGCTATATGGGCTGCGCATCACCAGGTACATCTTTTATTGCCAATTCCATTGATGGCAATTTTAATAATTTTGTCGGCATGGGTGGGCTTGAGGGTTTTGATGGGGAAACCAGTGTTACTGGGTTTCCCGAGCCATTGCGCGCCCAGGCAGAGGTGGGTAGCGATGCATTTATTGTCCGCCGGGGCGATAGCGATGAGCTGGGGGTAACCTCACATGTGGCAGCCTCCGCCACTATTTCGTTGCACAAACAACATAGTTTTCCGCCGGGCACACCACTTATGATTGCCGACGCCAATTGCCGTTATGTGGGCTTATTTCAGGTAAGTTCTCCCAATGCCAGTTCGCTGCCGGCCAGTAAAATTGTCCATAACACCGGTGCTGTCGTGAGTAACTGCACGAAGATTATCCGCGGCAATTTTGTCTGTAACGCCGCGTGTACAGCCACTAGCTGTGGCGGCTACGGAACCTCAACAGGTGCCTATAGCCCCGGTTCAAAAATAATGCGTTTTATTTCCCGCGCCTATTTTGTTGGCCCTTCCACGGTAATTGCAGACGTGCCCGCCCTTAAGCGTCAAACCCTTGTGATGAAAAGTACGCTGACAACGCAATCTGAAGAGATTGCCCAGGGTGTTGAAGATATGCAATTACTTTTTGGCGTGGATACCAATGCAGACGGTGATGTAAATCAATACCGAACCGCCGCACAGATGGATGTGGATAGCAGTGGAGCAATTGATGGCAAAGATTGGGACAAGGTGAAAAGTGTGCGCATTGCATTAATCTTTCGCTCACAGAATCCCGTTTCACCGGCTAATCAAACCCAAGTTCTCAATGGTGTAACCTACAATGACCGCTATCTGCGCCAGGCCGTAAATGCCACCGTAGTTATTCGCAATCGCATGTAAATTAACAGGCTGTTTAAATTTAGGCGCCCAGTCCTTTTGAGGCCAATAAAGTATGTCCGTGCACTCTTTAAATACAATATTTCTGCCCCGCCAGCGAGGGGCCGCTTTGGTGGTGAGCCTGGTGCTGTTGGCGGTGGTCACCTTAATCGGCGTTACCGGCATGCAACACTCCACTACCGAATTAAAAATGGCCACCGCCGCACAGGATCACGCTACAGCCTTTGCCGCAGCCGAAGCAGCCTTGGTTCAAGTAGAACAACAATTGGCATTATCCCCGCCGGATCGAGAAAAGTTATTGAGCACCTGTACCGGCGCCGGCTGTTTTAATAAAACCTGCAATGGCGGGTTGTGCTTTCAGGGTAGTTTTATCAATGTGGATTCGGAGTTCGACTGCAAAGTTAGCGATCCGACGGGCAAGATTGCCGTTATCGATTTTTGGAGTGATTCAACATTAAATATCTGGAAAACCGCAACCCGTTATAAAAAAATCAAAATTGATCGCTTAGAGGCAGATGTAAAATATATTACTGAATTTCTATGTTACGTAAAACGCGACGCTACAACGCCCTTTTCCGGCAATACAGGGGAGAAAAACAACGGTGCGCCGCTGTTTAGAATTACTGCTTTTGCCGAGGGCAATGGCCTGCGTGGGCGTGTCATGTTGCAGTCTACTTACAAAGTGTTGGCCGGGCACTAATACCCCAGGGTTATCACGCAAATGTCAAACGACTTAATCGTTTAAAACGCGCGGCAAATGGCCAAACGAGCTGTTTAACCAGTACTGACGTTAATTGTTTTTTTTAGTGTAAGCACCCCCTTGGGGCGGTGATTGAGGTGTGGTATGGCTAAAGTAATTACACGAATGCACAGCCTGAATGTTCAGCTGCGAGCTTGGTTCATTGGATCGCTAATGGCATTAAGTCAACTTGCCAATGGCTTGCCAGTGGTGAGCGATTATGATTCGGTGCCGCCGCTTTTAGCGGAAAGCGCAAAGCCAATGGTAATGCTGGCAGTTTCTAAGGATCACCAATTATTTTATAAGGCATTTACCGACTTTGACGATTTAGATGCTGATGGAGTGGTGGATACCACCTACAAAAATTCCTTTGAGTATGCTGGATATTTCGACAGTTATAAGTGTTATCAATACGATGTGACACTTAAGTATTTTGTGCCAGTTAATGTGACCACCGATAAATATTGTTCGGGTGATAACCTATGGAGCGGTAACTTTTTAAATTGGGCCACTATGACCCGTGTCGATGAAGTCCGTAAAGTGCTTTACGGTGGTATGCGTGCTATTGATACCGCCTCTAATACGGTTCTTGAGCGCTCTTATCTAGCCAATGACGCCCACAGTTTTGCCAAATATTACGATGGCGATGACCTGCCACAATTAACCCCATTTACCCTATCTGCCAGTTGTGGTGCTGCCCCCGCCAGTAAATCGGCGCCAACCTATGCCGCCTACAAAGCTTGCCGTTTGGCCCGTGGTGTCACCCTGTGTAATACCACCCGTTACAGCGGCGTTTTATTATCCCAAGCCGTTACCGCGCCGCCCTTAATGCGGGCGGTCAGTGGCAATTATTCACTTTGGGCCGCCAATGAACGGATGCAATGTTTATTTTCCGGCGAATCATCGGCCGGTGGTGATAACGGTAACGATCCTGATGCAACGGGTATTTTTGCCGCCACCGCCAATCCAACTTCCACCGCAGTAGTTACTCAGCGGGATGGCGTTAAAGTGGGCGATTATTCTGTTAAAGTCCAGGTGTGTGTCAGCGAAGCTTTGCGCGGTCAAGAAGACTGTAAAGCGTATCCTAGTGGCAACTTAAAACCAGTGGGTATATTGCAGCAATTTGGTGACGATGATTCGGCATTATTTGGATTAATGACCGGCACGTATAAAAAGAATAAATCCGGTGGTGTGTTGCGTAAGAATGTTTCTGTGTTTAGTGATGAGCTTAATGTGGCGACAGATGGAACCTTTAAAACGGCTCCTTCAACTGGCGGGATTGTAAATTCACTCAACCAATTGCGATTGCTTAATTATAATTTTAATTCTGGCTCTGAGGGTACGTATAACTCTAGTGATAATTGCGACTGGGGCAAAAACTCCTTTACCAATGGCAGCTGTACTAACTGGGGAAACCCTTTTGCTGAAATTATGCTGGAGTGTTATCGCTATCTGGCGGGTAAAACCCCCGACAGCGCGTTTGATGCGGATGACACAAGTTATTTTGCAGGCTTAACACGACAAACCACCTGGACAAATCCACAAAACGCCACCACGGCCTGCGCGAATTTAAATGTAATTGGCTTTAACGCCAGCACGGTTTCCTATGATGGCGATGAATTGGCTAAGATCACAGATCTGGCCACCACTAAAACAGCACAGCAGTTAACTAAAACGGTAGGCGATGGCGAAGGCATTACCGGCAAGTACTTTTTTGTTGGTGAAAGCGGTGGTAGTGGCACAACCGATAATAATCAAATTTGTACGGCCAAACTGGTTTCCGATTTGGGTTTGGTAGAAGGCACTTGTCCAGATGCGCCTAGGCTTGATGGTTCCTACCGTTTAGCGGGTATGGCTTATCAAGCCCACATTGCCGATCTGCGCCCCGACATAGTGGATAAACAGACAGTTTCTACTTATGGGGTTACCCTTTCGCCCGCTTTGCCCAAGGTGACGGTGGTTAATCCCAGCAATAATAAAGTCATTTCAATTCTGCCCGCCTGCCGCAATAACACTGTTTCCGGCAACTGCGCCATAGTGGACTTTAAAATTGTCAATCAATCTGTGACCGCCACTGAAGCGCGGGGTACCTTTTATGTCAACTGGGAGGACAGCGAGCAGGGCGGTGATTACGACCAGGATATGAGCGGTGTAATTAGTTATGTACTTACAACAACCTCTTTAACTGTAACCAGCGATGTATTCGGTGAATCAACTCCCAACGCCATGGGTTTTGGGTTTGTTGTCAGTGGTACCACTGAAGATGGTTTTCATGCGATGTCAGGCATTAATAACTTTGTCGGTTATGAATGCACCGGCGGCGGTTGCACAGGTTCACAGGCAGCGGCCAGTAAAACCTTTACCTTGGGTACAACATCTGTGGCCGGGTCCCTGGTTAGCCTCTTGGAACAACCGCTTTTTTATGCAGCTAAATGGGGTGGCTTTCGCGATTCTAACGCAACTAATACACCGGATTTAGTTACCGAATGGGACCGCAAGAATAACTCCACAGGTAATACAGGAGCGGACGGCATACCCGATAATTACTTTTTTGCCATAGATCCTAAACAGTTAAAAAATAATCTTACGTCTATTTTAATTAGTATTTTGGAGCGCACGTCTTCGGGCACCTCTGCCGCCTTGGTTTCCAATACTGGCGCAGGTGAGGGGGCTTTATTTCAGGCCTTGTATAACCCTCGGGTGACCGATGCCAGCGGTGCTACTAATGTAAACTGGGTGGGCTCTCTTAATGCTTATTTCATTGACCGCTGGGGCAATATGCGGGACGACAATGCCACTCCACACGGCACGCTAACTGCCGATGACAGTATTTTAGATATTTACTACGACCCCTATGCAAAACGCACTTATTTCCAGCGTTATCAAATAACCAGTAGTGGTACTCGGGGCAGCCCAGTGGGCCCAGCCGATGATATTTTAAAGTTAAAACCCATTTGGAGCGCCAATAGTAATTTGGCCGCCTTGAGTAATCTCACCACTCAGCGCAGCTACACGGATCTTGCCAGCACCGGTCGCTATATTTTTACTGGAATCGATCGCACTGGTGATGGCCAAATTGGGTGGGACGCCTGGGTTAATGAAGTGGAGCCATTTGTACCGGCCACTTTCCCCAATGGCGCCACAGATAATCAATATCGCTTATTGGGCCTTACCAGCGCCAATAAATCTCAAGCCCCCGATTTAATTAATTTTATTCGCGGCCAAGAGGGTATTACGGGTTACCGCAATCGCACCGTAGATTACAACAATACCGGCCATCCTAAACCCTGGCTATTAGGCGATATAGTGAACTCTTCTCCAGTCAGCGTTGGGCGCCCCAATTCCAGCTACGATGTATCGTTTAATGATGAAACCTACATGGAATATAAACAGAAATATGAAAAACGTCGGCAGGTGGTTTATGTCGGCGCCAACGACGGCATGTTACACGCGTTTAATGCCGGTTTTTACGATCCTAATACCCTCACCTATAAATTATCCTCAGGTGCAGGGGAGGTGGAACACCCACTGGGCGCTGAACTTTGGGCTTATGTGCCGTACAACCTATTGCCGCATTTACAATGGTTAACCAAAGTAGATTATCCCCATGTTTATTATATGGACGGCCCGGTAAAAAGTTACGATGTTAATATATTCACCCCTGATGCTACCCATCCCGGCGGCTGGGGTACGATTATTGTTGCCGGTATGCGCTTTGGTGGTGGCGATTTCACTTTGGACCCTGACAGTGACCCAGATGCAGCCACCGGCGATGACATAACCATGCGGTCGGGTTACGTTATTATGGATGTTACCGATCCAGAACAGCCTCCGGTATTAATCGGCGAAATAGCCAATTACACGTTAGGATTTGCCACCGCTGATTCAACTGTTATGAAATTCCGGGCGCCGAACAGTAGCGATGGTTCCTATTCTTCGCCGGCCATTAATCGCTGGTTTTTATTGCTCGGCTCAGGCCCAAGTGGCCATGATCCTGCCACCAAAACTAAGGCGTTAAACAGTGCGGAAACCTCAGGGAATGCTTCCATCGTTGTTTACGACTTGCAGTCAAAATCTATTCACTCGTCGCTGTTAAGTGTGCAAACGTCTGCTTTTATAGGCGGTATTACAGCTGCGGATTGGAACCAGGATTACAGCGATGATAATTTTTACTTTGGGACTGTAAGCGGTACACCCACTTCGCCATCGGGTAAATTGTACCGAGGCGTGCCGACTGTTTCCGGCTCGTCGGTGAGTTTTGCCACCTCATTGGTAATGAATACTAATCAGCCTATTAGCACGGCACCCACCACGCTTACCGATCATTTAAGTAATTTTTGGATTTATTTTGGCACTGGGCGGTTTTATGTCGTAGACGATAACAATTCGTCATCCCAGCAGAGTTATTACGGTATTAAAGAGCCCAAATCATCTGGGGTGATGACCAATGGGGCCGTGACCACTAGTAATTTAATTAATACTACGGATATTCAAGTTTTTACTGGCGGCGCAATCCGCTCAAAGTCCTCGGGTTCAAGCCCGGTAACCCTCAGCAACGGTGCAAGCGCAGCGGCATTTTATGACGTGGTAGACGAGGTGAGTAAGGTGTCGGGCTGGTATTTTGATTTCAGCCGCGCCCGCTCGCGAAATACCAATAAATCCGTTGTGGCGGATCAGTCTTTAATCTTTAGCGAATACCAACCCAGTGGGTTAAAG
>JACCDN010495007.1_pt1 | contig 12308 bp, 14 predicted proteins | sample 7441691 | NCBI WGS metagenome assembly JACCDN01 (sample SAMN15323439, study PRJNA562643) | freshwater metagenome | isolation source: river surface water | place: USA:Blue River Watershed | collected 2017-08-16 | reverse complement strand
CTAGTTGGTGGATCCGCTTTGTTAGATCTAAGATCTCGCTTTTACCTGATTTGATTTCTAGTCTAGTGCCGCGCAACACAAACGAGTTAGCAATGTTACTTACAATCTGCAAGATGTATGAGAGCACTAGACCGACTAAGAGTGAGCCGACTATCACAAAAAATAGGGGGATATTGGGGATTGTGTAGTTTGCGAGGGTCAGCGTCACAGGGGCTAGATTGTCTTTGGCTAGATAGGCAAAGACTGATCCTGTTAATAGCAGGTAAATGATGTTAAGCATGTGACTCCTTATCTGATATCTAGATTAGACCTAAGCCAATTACCCCAACTATTATTAGATAGATGGCTATCAGATAATTGAGAAACTGAGGAAATATTAGGATCAAGACTCCAAAGAGTAGTGATGCCATAGGACTCATGTTACTGCTAGTTAAGTTCATATTATTTCCTTATCATGCGTGCGATATAAATAACGACTACTGCACCGGCTACTGCGACAAAGAGACTATAGAGGTTAAAGCCAGTTACACCTGTCCAACCCACCATATTCATAATCAAGCCACCGACCATGGAGCCGATGATGCCCATGATTATGTCTCTGCCTGTTCCCTGACCTGAATCAGTCCCCATTAACATTGAGGCGATCCAGCCGGCTAAGGCTCCGAACATTATCCATAAAATTATACCCATATATCTGTCTCCTTTTGTCCGCTAAAGTTTTGGCTCTCACGGATATATATTTATTATTTTGGTTGCGTCACATTAACATCTACATTCTCTGGGACATTGATCTGTGTAGGCACCGTGATCTCTGCTGGGCCCATGCGCCTGAGCGCAGGTACTGCGTAGAACACAAAGATTAAGACGAAGACTGCGATCCCAATGATCCCTAGCAAGAATCCGTACCCACCTGACTCACCCTGCTTTGCTGGGTTGTTGACAACGGTTGTCATATGTTTTGATTCCTAATATTTATTAATTATTCTGCTTGTTGCTCTCCCGAACTTATACGAACTAGCTTGACTATGCCCCAGGCAGCAATTGCGTACACTGCGAGTGCAACAAGAGTTGATGGCTCGAGCACCGAGGTAGTCTCGACACCTTGAGTAAATGCTCTTCTAAATATTCCTTCAAATGGCCAGACAAAGATGCTGGTTATGCCGTAGATCATATTTACAAATCCGCTCGACATACTGGCACCTGCTAGCTTGAGGACTAATCGAAAAGCGAGGAGGATCTCCAGCGCTCCAAAGATGTAGTAGATCAAATACTCGATTTTTTGCGAGTTTGATGCTCCTAGCTTGGTTTGTTCGATGAGTTCTGTCATATTTTCCTCACTTCTTTTTTGGCCGACTTGGTTACTTTTTCGGCTGTTTTGATGGCGTCACCTGCGGCACGTCTTACATCTTCTTTACCATCTTCGACTAGCTCGCTTGCTTCATCTTTATACGTCTGAACTAGCTTTTTGGCGTTTGCCACAAAGTCGCTCACTTTCTTTTTATTACTCTTATCTTTCATCGCGACCACTGTTGCGATACCTGCGCCTGCTCCGGCGACTACTCCTGCGGCTGCGGCCAACACTCCTCTTTTGTTAGAACTATCCATAGGGAACCTCTCTGTATATTAATTAGAATCGGGTTTCTTGATAACTATCTCGGCTGGGAGATAGGCTATGAGTGCTTTTTCGACTAACTTGGTTAAAGTGATATCCTCGACTATTGCCTCAGCGCGTGCGTGTTTGAGGATGCTGGGCTTGAGGAATAAGGTAACTCTCTGAGTATTTTTAGTTGAAGTTGTTGATATAGTTGTCATACTTTGCATGGTACAACTTATTGTAGTGCTTGTATATAGGCCGCCAGTACGTACACTTTGTACGATAAATACCCCGGGCAATATAATTGCTTGCGGGTTAGGATACAAAAGATCTAATTACTGCAAAGAGATGGTAGCACTCGAATGTTTTCTTGAATTGAGAATTAGTTAAGTTTATACAGTCAACTAATAAAAAGCTGTGGACGTAATCAATTCCCCATACAGGGCGGGTCGTGATACCCTTTATACTCCTAGAAAGGAGGTGATCCATCCGCTCCTTCCAGAACGGATACCTTGTTACGACTTAGCGCTCATCGCTGACCTTACCTTTGGTGGGTCCCTCCCTTGCGGGTTAAGATTTCCACCTTCAGGCACTGCCAACTTTGCTCACTTGACGGGCGGTGTGTACAAGGAGCGAGAACGTATTCACCGCGGCCTGCTGATCCGCGATTACTACCGATTCCGACTTCATGAGGGCGGGTTGCAGCCCTCAATCTGAACTGAGGGAAGGTTTGGTGGGATTGGCTCCCCCTTACGGGTTGGCGACCCATTGTTACTTCCCATTGTAGGATGTGTGTGGCCCTGGACGTAAGCGTCATGCTGACTTGACATCGTCCCCTCCTTCCTCCCTTGAGATTATCAAGGGCAGTCTGCTGTGAATATTTAACACAGCATGGGGGTTGCGTTCGTTATTCTACTTAAAGAAACGCCTCACGACACGAACTGACGACAGCCATGCAACAGCTGTGTAACACTCTCGAAGACATCCCGCTTTCACGGGACTTGCAGTTACATTTCAAACCCAGGTGAGGTCTTTCGCTTTGTATCGAATTAAACCACATGCTCCACCGGTTGTGCGCTCCCCCGTCAATGCCTTTGAGTTTTAACCTTGCGGTCGTACTTCCCAGGCGGAATACTTAACGCGTTAGCTTACGCCGGCCAGATAAATCCAACCAGCTAGCATCCATCGTTTACGGCTAGGACTACAGGGGTCTCTAATCCCTTTCGCTCCCCTAGCTGTCGTCTATCAGCGTCATAAATTGCCTAAGTATCTGCCTTCGCCTTTGGTGTTCCTCTCGATATCAACGGATTTCACCCCTCCACCGAGAATTCCGATACTCCCGACAATCATCTAGTCATTGTAGTTTATACAGCATGTCTACGGTTGAGCCGCAGCCTTTAACCATATACTTACAAAACCGCCTACAGAACGCTTTACGCCCAGTAAATCCGGATAACGCTTGCACCCCACGTATTACCGAGGCTTCTGGCACGTGGTTAGCAGGTGCTTTCTAGTAGGGTACCTTCATTTGTTATTCCCCTACCACAGTGGTTTACGACCCGAAGGCCTTCTTCCCACACGCGGCGTCGCTGCGTCAGACTTTCGTCCATTGCGCAAGATTCCCAGTTGCTGCCACCCGTAGGTGTAGGACCCGTATCTCAGTGTCCTTGTGGGGGATCATGCTCTCACATCCCCTACCCGTCGTAGCCTTGGTAAGCCATTACCTTACCAACTAGCTGATGGGACACAGGCTCCTCTCTCGGCGACCGGTAAAGGTCTTTGATCCGTAGATCGTATGCGGTATTACCCCGCCTTTCGGCGAGCTATTCCCCACCAAGAGGTAGATTCCTATGTATTACTCACCCGTCTGCCACTAGATCCACTCTGTATTGCTACAAAGTTTCAATCGTTCGACTTGCATGCTTAAGGCACGCCGCCAGCGTTCATCCTGAGCCAGGATCAAACTCTCAAAAAAGTTTAAAATCCTAAAAAGATTTACTCAAAAAGAAAAAAACGGTACTACCATCTCTTTACAAATTAGATTAGTAGTTATTCTATTTTTAATGTTCTAGATTTGTTATATGTTGACACAAAAAAACCCGCCGAGGAGGGTTTTTGACCCTTATCCTACGACCGGCAAGGTGTATTCACATATGTAGGAGGTTATTGTAACAGAAAATACAGGGCGCGCAATAGGGTTAGTCAGAGGAATTTGCATGATAAGAGTAAGCAGATCTAACAATACTTTCTAGATCTGAATGTGACGGCTTCCAACCGAGCTCTTTTTGGAGACGAGTGCTGTCGGCAATTAGCTCGTTCGCATCACCTGACCTGCGGGGTTCAAATTTTACGTTGACTGGTTTGCCGAAGACAGCCTCTACCATCTTAACAATCTCAAGGTTAGAGTAGCCGTGGCCTGTGCCTGCATTGTAGGCAGTAGTCACTGCTTCTGGAGTCATGAGTTTAACGGCCGCGAGCCTAAATGCCTCGGCGAGATCTAGGACATGGATATAGTCCCTGACACACGTACCATCTGGCGTAGGATAATCATTGCCAAAGAGTATAAATTCTTTATTAGCTAATTGTGCGTTTATGATGTTAGGGATAATGTGAGACTCATCGTGATGATCTTCTCCGAGTGTATCGGTCGCACCTGCAGCATTAAAGAAACGGATACTAATACTCTTAAAACCATAGGCTTTGTCATACCATTTGAGCATGCGCTCGGTGGCTAATTTGGTTTCACCATAAGGATTCTCTGGTTCTTTTTTGTGATCTTCGGGGATTGGCACCACCTCGGGGTTACCATAGACGCCGGCGGTACTCGCAAACACTAGTTTGTGGCAGCCTACTTTGATCATCGACTCAACTAGCGACATCGTTCCAATAAAGTTATTGTCATAATATTTGCGAGGGTTTTTCACACTTTCACCCATCTGGATGTAAGCGGCAAAGTGCATGACGACATCGGGATGAAACTGCGAGAGAGTTTTGTCCAATGTTTTGGGATCTAGGATGCCACCTTTGACGTAGCGGGTATCCCCTAACTTGGATGGGTTATGCGAGACAAAATGATCATAGACCAAGACTTCGTATCCCTGACGCTCTAACTCTTTGGCAGTAATTGCGCCGATATAACCGGCACCACCCGTGATTAAGATTTTCATAAGTTATAGTACCTAGTCCCTAGTTTTTAGCTTCTTCAGTATAGCAAGAAAGGTAATGGCACCGAGAGTATCGAGGATCCAATCTACTGGGTCACCGGAGCGACCAGGGACACTGAGCTGGACGAACTCGATTATGAGACCATAAAGAGAAGCAATCAGTAGCGATGGCATAGTCTTGCCTGAACTGAGCTTGAGTAGGACTGCCTGTACTCCAAAAAAAGTAAAGTGACCGCCCATCATAATGATGGTGTTGAGGAGGTTCTCGGGAGCGACCACTAGATTGGGCGTAGTAGTTAGTCGCCAAGTTAGGCCAGCCCAGGCTAGGTTGGAGGCGATGAGAATGATCGTTTGCATTAGGTAATTATACCCTGGTTACGCCGCCTAAGCCAAAGATAGAGGGAGATGGAGATCAGGATCAAACCGCTACCAATCATGGTCGCTAGACGAGCACGCGAACTATTGAGAGTCAGGCTGGGAGATGATGTACTAGCTACTACGTCATCAGTCGGAGCTGGTGAATGGATCCCAAAACCAGAGAGGTCAATAGATGATTCGCCACTTACTGTACCTGAGCCAGGACTCGCTAAGATAGGGATGATACTAGGTGACGGCGTAGCTACTACTTTGGATGGGACTGGCGAGGCAACGGATGGGATGGGCGTAGGCGTGGGCGATGGCGCGACAGATGGCATAGGAGTAGGTGAAGGTATAGGCGAGGGTGTAGGAGTGGGGGTCGCTTTGGTGATCGAAATATCGACAGGCTTAGGATCTTCGCTCCCCTGGTTTCCGCTGCTCGTATAGCGGCGGACCCTTAGTTTATATGACCCAGGACCTGGGTAGTCGGTAGTACTAGGAGAACCGAGTCTCGCGCTAAATGTTGCAATTAGTGGGGATCCAGACTCGATGGTCACCGGAAAGAATAACTTGCCATCGCTGCCACCATACCAATACTGAGTGTTGTCAGTCTCGCCAAAGTAATTTCTTGTATCAGGTAAATATAGGTCAGCACGTAGATAATTGGTGCCTGCTGAAGCCCCCTCGACTGAGACAGTTAGACTAAATGACTCGTCTCCGATAGTCGTCGGGTACTGAAGAATAGAGGTATTAACTGCAAAGACTGGTTTGTAGAATATTAGTGTTAATAATGCACCTAGTATTAGGCGTTGCATTGATTATGACTGTTTTACCTTCTTGATGTGGGCCAGCAGATGTTCCTACCAAAGAGCCTGAGACAGTTGGGAGGAGTGGGTGTGGCGGTAGGAACTGGCTTAGGCGCTATAGACATAACAGGAGTTGGCGTAGGAGTCGCACATTTAGTGTTCATACAGGTGGTCCTGGCTTCGGCTACCCATTCGGCTTCGGATTTGCAGATATTAGGATTACCAAAGACCTGTCCTTGGGTAGTTCCGCTACAGTTAAAGTTGATATATCTGTACATCTTGGTACCACAACTCTCTCTAAACTGCCATTTGTTGAGGGAGGTGCCACAAGTGGCAGGAGTTGGGGTGGCGCTAGGCTTGGTTGAGTAGACTGGAGATGGTACTGGAGTAGGTGTGGGTTTTGGGGTCGGAGTTGGGGTGGCGGATGGACATATCGTAACTGCGGGACATTTGCCACCAACCAGACTCTGGATACAGAATCTTTGTTCGGTATAGCATCCAGGCCCCGATGTTGGGATGGGGGTTGGTGTAGATGTAGTGGATTCGTGCAACATCATAACAGTACAACTAGCACCAATCCCGTTGCCAGCGGACGAGATAAGATATGGATTAATAGTGAAACTCGTGTTGTATAGTTTTTCGATCTCCGGCTGGATTGTGACGATCATCCCAAAGTCTAATAGAGTGGGAGTATTGTTGAGGATCTTCGGCAGGTTGATACCTGGTCGCCCAGTACAAGACATAAATTTGGACTTTGAATCTGCTTGACAATTAGGTGAAGTAGATTTGATTACAAATGGCTCATCAAAGCCATATAGATTATTGGTGCTTGCTGAGATTGTGGCTATGGATGATGGGGCATCGAGGGTTGAAAGTTCGAGTAGATAAGCATAGCTCTCTCCGACTTTTACTTTGTTGCTGCTATGGTCTACTTCTCTATCTATAGTTGCATATGTCATTGGAGACTTGGTCACATCGTCGCTAGGCTTTAATTTATATGCTCTAACTCTGCATTTTGATTGCCAATAACCAGTACTACTGCTTGGTTGTGGAGTAGGGCTTGGCCTTAGTGATGGTGAAGGTGGAGCGAGGGTCGGATATGGAGTCGGGCTTGGTGATATTGATGGAGCAGGGGTGGGCGTGGTTATTGGGCAATAGCTCTGACCAGCTGGTAGTGCCATAAGTTTGCATGCTCGACCATCACCAGGGCAAGGATTAGGTACACATGATGGAACTGGGCTCGAACCTGTGCAAGTCTGACCACAGTTTCGCTGTGCTTCAGCTAGAACAGATTCGTAAGATATACAGTTGGTACCACCTGCCAACTTTTCTGCTGTAGAACCATTTGAACAAGTGTAAACCGCGCGTTTGAATGTACCTGGTGTTCCACACTCGTCATGGAAAGACATAGAGACGATATTGGTCTGACACATCTGTTTACTCGGCTCTGCGATCAGGGCAACCTGAGGAGAGGCCATAAGACTTTTGATATACAATCCAACTAATGCGAGGACAGCAACTATACCCAGTAAGATATAAATCTTATTTGTCTTGATTTTTTTAGTTTTTGACTTTGATTTGAGCATATTTTTATAAATTATTTTGGATTAGTTTGACACAGATCTTTGGCGCGCTTGACCGCATCAACTAAGTTGATACAAGTATTGTCGTTAATAGTATGCTTGGCGCCTAGGCTACATGTGAATTGGTAGTTTTTGAAGTGTGAGACACCACAGGGAGCTGATGCGTTAAAGTTAGTGATAGTTACTAAGTTCTGGGTTGGGGTCGGCGATGGTAATGGTATAGGAGTAGGCGTAGGCGCTACTGAGGGACAGACAAACTCACATTTTAACCCTGTTCGTCTCACCATAGCGCCACTAGGACACGTATACATGTCTTGAGCACAGATGACAGGCTCAGGAACGGATGTTGGAACCGGAACAGGAACATTTTCACCATACGCCATACAGTATGGTTTTGGCGTGTTGTTGGGATCGAGTTTGCAGGCCATCTTGGTACATCCTGCAATTACCCCATTTTTGACCGTACAGGTATTGCACCCGTCAAACCAAGAGGTACACCCAAGCGGGATTGTACCGTTTGGAGTAGTGGTTGTGGGACACACCTTTATTGGTTCACATGGTGCTTTGACACATTGGACTGGTTGATAATAACAACCAGCTGCATCGGTAACTAGCTTTCCTTGGGTTTCATTGGTTGCTACTAGATTGATGTCTGATGGGACAGTCATCGAGCGTATAAACCCCCATGCACCTAGTCCGAGGATTAACACGAGAGTGAACAAAAGTGCGAAGCGATTTTTGAAAAATGATTTCTTGGCTGGTGCACGTTTGGAGGACTTAGAAGACTTTTTTATTTTTGCTGCCATACATATAACTGTAATGTATTTGGACATGTTGTCAACAAGCGAAACTACCTAATTTACACTCACTCGGTCAACTGCAGTGATAGCAGAGAGAGGATACTTGCTAGTAAACTTGATGCCCCCACCATTTTCGGGGAATGGATCGTTCATAATATAGTCATCACCCTCTTTTTTGGTAATAACCAAAAAGTGATCAGGACCTCCGTAGATACCTACAACGACTGGCCTACCAGCTGCTAGTTCTTCGTCAATTTTGCTAGTTGAACTACCTATACGCGTACGAGTCATGGTGACACCAGCTGCATTCCAACTCCCTTGGTTCATGTATGCGGTATTACTCCAAAAAGGGCTACTACTGGCGGCGATATCACCTGGCTTAATACTTTTGCCATAGTGACTAGCGATCATCGCCATACTGGTGACTAGACATCCAACTTCTTTCATTGTCTCGCCTGAGAGACCGATTGTCTGGTTTCCCCACAGACTATCTCTTTGGTTGTAATAGCATCCCCACGAATCGCATTTGGTTTGATTACTTATGATCGATGCGCCACCCTGGTTGCTTGCAAACCGGCGGAAGGCAGCTAGCTGTGCCTGTGCAGCTGAGAGCAGGCTCTGGAATCTAGCTTCGTCATTTTTGGTATCTGCCAAGAGCTTATTTTTGGCGGCTACCTGAGTGGCGAGCGCCGCTTTTTCGCGATCCAGATTCTTTTTGACTGCCTCGATCTCTGCTTGTTTTTTTTCTTTGACTGTTTTTTGCTGGTCAAAATCGAGACGTGATTTTTCGAGACTAAGGAGCAGTCTCTGATCTCGATCGCGGACTGCTTCGACGTACTGTACTGACTTAGCAAAATCAGAAAGTCCTGAGAACTGTAGTAATAGAGAAATGGGAAAATTAGTGGCGCTCATATAGCTGGACTTAACCCTGGCTACAAATAACTTGGTTAAATCAGTGAGCGAATAATCCAGACTCTGAATCTTGCCTGACAGATCGGTAATCTCGATTTCGAGCTTAGATAACTGTGTGGTCTGTTCCGCGATCTTTGCTTGCGTGAGATTAATCTGTGTGGTCAATACTCCTAGTGCCTGAGCGAGTGTTGCTTTTTGGCCAGACAGATTTTTTAGTTTGGCGCTACAGTCATCAACGTAGCTCTTTAGCTCGCCCTCATCTGTAGGCACTGTATCTCCACAGACAGAGGCAGAGACAGGTTTGAGGTAAAAGGTAAAAGGTAAAAGAGAAAGAAGTAGCGCGATTAATAATTTTTTCATCGACCCACACGACGGGTTGCGATCAAACTAGACACAAAACCCAATATCGCCCCAACAATTAGCTCTGCACCAAGGAGAGCTAGCATCACCCAATACGGTACAGGCAGTAATCTGATCACGCCCAAAAAAGCAATTAAGTTAGGTGTGAGATAGAGTAGGAGGAGATAGCTGATCCCCCAGCCGAGAACTGCACCTACGCAGCCATAGACCATTGATTCGACGATAAAAGGACGCTTGATGTACCAGTTGGTCGCACCTAGTAGCGACAAAGTATACATTTCTGGTTTTTTGCTGCGGAACTTAAGTCCGATAATCACGACTATCGTGGTGACTGAGGCAATAGTTAAAAGTACTGTCAAAAACAACCCAGCGAGCCTGATCCCACCCAACCACTTGCGAAGCGTATCGATCACATCTTTTTGGAAACCAACTTCTTCAACGAGCGGATCTTTTTGCATAATATCCGCAATCGTTTCTAGCGCCCCCACACTCTTAGCTGAAACTTCGAGTGAGGCCGGCAGGATATCAGCCGTTACCATCTCAAGGAGTAGTGGGTTATCCTGGTTTTGCTGTCTATAGAGCTCGAGTGCCTCTTCTTTGGAAATAAAGGTGGCACTCTCGACTTCGGCACTCTGAGCTACTTTCTCTTTGAGTTTGTCTGCATCAGCAGTCGTTGCCTCGTCTTTGAAGAAAGCAGTAACTTGTGGGCGTGACTCAAAATAACCTAACATCTGGGTAGTACCCAAGACTACTAGAGAAAAGATGCTAAGCGAAAAGAATGTTAGGGTAGTTAGAATAATAGCCGAGAGTGACTGGTAGGGGGTGCGCCTTATGGCGGAACTGATACTGTTGACTCTGGACATGGTTACACTCTAGCAGATTTAGCTTTTTTTGTCGTGCTCAGGTGTGGCCTTTTCTGATTCTTTGGCTGAATGGTGTGCTGAGTGATGAAGTGAAGAATCAGAAGTTAGGACCCCTTTTGTCAGGACGAGGCGGTGTGCTTTAACGTGTTTGACATAGTCTAGGTCATGGGTCGCCATGAGGACAGTTGTACCCTGAGTATTGATATCTTGGAGGAGGCTAATGATATCTTTGGCAGTTGCAGGATCCAGGTTGCCTGTTGGCTCATCGGCAAAGAGAACCTTGGGTTGAGTCGAGAGGGCGCGGGCAATACCGAGCCTTTGCGCTTCACCACCTGAGAGCTGAGAAGGAAAATCGGAGCTATGGTGTGCGATGCCGGTTAACTCTAGGAGATCGTTTCGTCTTTTGATAATCTCTGACTCTGATAACCCCATGATCTCGAGTACGATATCGATATTCTCGGCGACAGTCTTACCTTCTAACAGCTTGGCATCCTGAAAAATAACGCCTACTTTGCGACGCAACAGGTGAGTGTTTTTGGTGGGGATCAAGGAGGTGTCATCCCCATCGACTACCACTTTACCTTTTGTTGGCATGATTTCTTTGATGATCAACTTCATGAGGGTAGTTTTGCCAGAACCTGAGGGACCAGAGATAATCGCAAAATCACCAACACCGAGTGCAAATGAAACGTTATCGAGAGCTACTGTGCCATTACCGTAAACTTTGCTGACTGAGTCAAAAATTATCATTACTTAGTCCTAAATACAAAGTTATAAACTGATTATCTATTATTCAGCCGGTTCAATGTTGTTAATCTCGGCAGCGTTTAACTCGTGAACTTTGAGACGACCAACATCCATGAGCCAGCCGGCTTTTTTGCCTGAGTTGGTCTCACCCCACACTGTCACCTTGTGGCCGATAAATAGATCTAGGTCAACAACAGAAGAAGTGATATAGACCCACTGACTAGCATTAGCTCCTCGCTCTATATGGTGACTCCCCTCGCCTTCGATGCCACCTGGTTGGAGCACGCCCTCTGCCATGTCACGAAAAGTTTTTTCATCTGTAGCCCCAAAGACATCACCTGCTTTGACACTACTCGCACTATCTGGATTTTGGGCTAACTTGGAGGCATCTGGCACATTGCCACCTGCTAGTAGGAGTTTGTCCTTGGCGAGTTGGTAACCGAGGAATAGTCCGCCAACAACACCAATTATCACGAGGATTGGCATGATGAGATTTTTTTTGCTTTGACCGCTTTGCATAGATGACCCTTCTGATTTATTAACTATTTTTACTTCTTCGGTACTGGATAACTGGTTGGTGGTGTCTAGATTGATCGGCCTTATATCGTCCATAATTACTCCTAATACAAGTTGTTATAGTCGTAATATAGCAGAGATCCTGGATAAATCCAAAATAGTACTTAGAGGAGTTGCTTTAGTTCGGCCTGAATAAAGCCGTCTAGATCTCCACCGAGAACTCCCTCGGCGTCACTAGTCTCGTGCTCTGTCCGCACATCTTTGACAAGCTTGTACGGGTGCAATACATAACTCCTGATCTGATTGCCAAAACTGGCTACTCTGTACTCACCCTTGGCGGTACTGATTTCTGCCTTCCTCTTGGCTTCGTCTATCTCCCAGAGTTTGGCTTTGAGCTGGCGCATACAGATCTCGCGGTTACGCTCCTGATACCTCTCCTGGGTAGAGACGATCACTATCCCACTCGGATTGTGGATTAACCTTACGGCAGTACTAACCTTGTTCACGTTCTGGCCACCGTGGCCACCGGCCCGGAAAAACTGCCACTCTACATCCTCATCGCGTACTACGACATCGGGTGTATCTTCCTCTACCCCTGGCAGGACT
>JACCDN010771068.1_pt1 | contig 12312 bp, 10 predicted proteins | sample 7441691 | NCBI WGS metagenome assembly JACCDN01 (sample SAMN15323439, study PRJNA562643) | freshwater metagenome | isolation source: river surface water | place: USA:Blue River Watershed | collected 2017-08-16 | reverse complement strand
TTGACACCGAAGCGGTGCTCTTCATCAATGATGAGTAGGCCAAGACGGGCGAACTTGATATCGCTCTGGATCAGACGATGGGTGCCAATGACGATGTCGGCACGACCATCGGCCATTTCGTCCAGCGCTGTCTGGCTTTCCTTGGCCGAGCGGAATCGCGATAGCTCAACCACTTTGACGGGCCACTCGGCAAATCGGTTGCGGAAGTTTTCGGCATGTTGTTCGCAGAGCAGGGTCGTGGGGCAGAGCACGGCGACTTGTTTGCCACCGGCAACAGCGGCAAAGGCGGCGCGCAGAGCGACTTCGGTTTTGCCAAAGCCGACATCACCGCACACCAATCGATCCATCGGCTGACCCGAGCGCATATCGGAGAGCACGGCATCAATAGCGACGGCCTGGTCGACGGTTTCTTCGAAACCGAAGCCATCGGCGAAGCGTTCGTAGTCGTGTTCGTCGAAATGGAAAGCGTGCCCCTGACGTGCCGCGCGTGCCGCATAGAGAGCCAGCAGTTCGGCAGCGGTGTCACGCGCCTGTAGGGCGGCTTTACGTTTGGATTTTTCCCACTGGCCGCTACCGAGCGTATGCAGTGGCGCATGATCCGGGTCGCCGCCGGAGTAGCGGCTGATCAGGTGCATCTGGGCAACGGGCACGTACAGTTTGGCGTCGTTGGCAAATTCGAGCACCATGAATTCGGTGTCGCCATCACCCAAATCCAGGTGGGTTAACCCCTGATAACGGGCGACGCCATGGGTTTCGTGAACTACGGGATCTGCAATACGCAGTTCGGTCAGGTCGCGTAGCCAGTTGTCGGCACTGGCTTTTTTACGACTCTGTTTTTTGCGGCGCGGTGTGCCGGCAAATAGCTCGGCTTCGGTAATGATGGCCAGGTCAGGCAAGGCGAAGCCTTGGTGCAGAGGGCCGGTTAGTAGTTGCAGGGGGTCATCTGCCGCGAGCGCATCAGATAGCGTGTCCGCCGTTCTGACCGCAAAACCACCTTCCTGGAGCAATGTCAGAATGCTTTCCCGGCGGCCCGGGCTTTCTGCCAGGATGAGTGATTTGCCCGTGAAGGTACCGATAAAACTACGGAAGGCATCCAGCGGATCATCGCGCCGACGATCCAACGCAATGGTGGGGATGTTCGTGACAACGGATGTTGTCGGTTCGTAGGTGCCTAGTAGCAGACGAGGCGTGTGCTGCAATTCCTTGAAAAAGGTTTCTTCGTTGAGGAACAGACTTTCTGGCGGCAAGAGTGGTCGTTCACGATCCCCCTGGTGGAAGGTATAGCGCGAGCGGACTTCCTGCCAGAAGCCCTGGATGGGTGTGCCGAGTTCAGCGGTAAACAGGACCAATGGCGCTTGAGACAGATCTTGGCCCTGGCCGTTGAGGTAGTCCATCAGGGTTGCGGTGTCATTTTCTTCAAAGAAAAGGGGGAGGTAATACTCGATCCCGGCCGGGAGGGTACCCTGGGACACGTCACGGTAAATACCCGTTTTGGCCGGATCCCCTTCAAAGACTTCACGGAACCGTTGCCGGAAGAGCGTGCGGCTACGGTCATCCGTAGGGAATTCACGCGCGGGTAACAGCTGAATTTCCGGCACCGGAAAGAGCGTCCGCTGGGTATCGACGTCAAAGGTTTTGATGCTTTCGATTTCCCGGTCGAATAGATCGAGCCGATAGGGCAAGGCACTGCCCATGGGAAACAGATCAATGAGACCCCCGCGAATAGAAAACTCGCCCTGGGCAATGACGTTGGTAACGGCCTGGTAGCCGGCTAAAGCCAGTTGGGCGCGGAGGGCGCTTTCGTCGAGTTGCTGCTTCTGGCGGAAGCTGAAGGAGTGGGCCGCCAGAAAGGAAGGTGGGGGTAAACGGTGTAGTGCTGTCTGGGCAGATGCCAGAAGGATGTCGCATTCGCTGCGCTGCAGCGCGGATAGCGTTGCCAGGCGCTCTGAAATCAGATCGTGATGCGGAGAAAATGGATCGTAGGGCAGGGTTTCCCAATCAGGGAACTGGCGGATACGAGACTCGGGCAATAGCCATTGCAATTCCTCAAACAGGCGTTGCCTCTCTAGGGCGTCGGCCGTAAACACCACGAGCATGGGCTGTGTTTTTGCCCGAACCAGTTCGGCGATCAGCAGGCTCTGGGCGCCATGGGCGACACCCGGAATGGTGTGACGATGACCGATATCCGGCAAACGGGTCGGTAATACCCCGACAGGCAAGGCCGGTAGCTGGGTGTTTTTAGGTGAAGAGGCGGAATCCTGAAGCATAGGGCCGGCTGAAAGGTGCAGTAATCAAGGCAGAAGGCCGAGATTATAGGTGACTGATAGAATTCGGGGATGTCCAGACAATACTTTGCCGTGATTCCAGCTGCCGGTTCCGGAAGCCGTTTTGGCGCGCCGCAACCCAAGCAGTACCTCATGTTGAATGGCGCGCCCCTGATTCGGCACACGATTCAGGCGCTGCTTTCCGAGCCACGCATTGCCAAGGTTGTGGTTGTGTTGTCACCGGAGGATACGGATTGGCATGAGGGCTGCCTGCCCGATAACGCGGCAGGTCGGGTTCGTGTTATACGGCTTGGCGGGGCAACCAGAGCCGACAGCGTTTTCAACGGAATCAATTGGTTGCTGAACCAACCTAATGTTGATTCTAGCGACTGGGTTCTGGTCCATGACGCTGCCAGACCCTGTCTGTCGCCCACACAGATTGAAGCATTGCTGACCCAACTGAACGATGATCCGGTGGGTGGTCTTTTGGCAATTCCGGTGGCTGACACCGTCAAACATGCCAACGCGGAAGATCGTGTCGATGGCACGGTCGATCGCCGGCAGCTCTGGTTAGCGCAGACCCCTCAGATGTTTCGCTTGCAGCTTCTGGCGCAAGCATTGAGTACCATTGATCCGGCGCTGGCCACCGATGAATCATCGGCGGTTGAAGCGCTTGGCCTACAACCCAAACTGGTCCCCGGCAGCTTGAGCAATCTCAAAGTCACGTATCCACAAGATCTGCCGTTGGCCTCAGCTATTCTCCACAGCACCATCACTCTTTGACTTAAGGCGAATAATTCCATGATCCGAATCGGCCAAGGCTACGATATCCACGCACTGGTGCCCGACCGCAAACTCATTATCGGCGGTGTCGAAATCCCCCATACGCATGGTTTAGCAGGGCATTCGGATGCTGACGTCCTGCTGCATGCGATTACCGATGCATTGCTGGGTGGTGCGGCACTCCGTGATATCGGTTTCCATTTTCCGGATACCGACCCGGCTTTTGCCGGGGTCGATTCCCGCGTACTGCTGCGTGAGGCCATGAAGCGCGTTGAGGCCGCAGGCTACGGTGTCCTCAATATTGATAGCACGGTCATTGCGCAAAGCCCGAAACTGGCACCTCACGTGCCGGCTATGATCGCCAATATTGCCGCTGATCTGGGATTGCCGGAGAAGGACGTAAACGTTAAAGCGAAAACCAATGAACAGCTGGATGCCGTGGGCCGTAAAGAGGCGATTGTTGCCCAAGCGGTCGTGTTGCTAGGTGAGCTGGCTGACGAAGAGGATCATGACCACGATGACCATGATCATCATTAATTTAACGTTTGCATGATGCGCTGCCCATGTTACGTGTATTAAGCCTTGAAACAGTCACGGATCGAGGTGGTTTTGCCCTTTGGTCTGGTGATGCAACATCGGATACGGTCACGACGGAAAGCTGTCATATTTTCCAGTGCCCGGCGGGGCAGCCGCATGCCGAAACACTGCTGCCTGCCGTTCGCGATTCGTTGGCAACCCTGGGTTGGGCACGTTCGAGTATCGATGCGGTTGTGTTTGATGCCGGTCCGGGCATGTTTACTGGCCTGCGAGTTTCTGCAGCATTAGCACAAGGGTTGGCGTTTGCGTTAGATAAGCCCGTGGTGCCTATTTCATCACTCCAGGTGCTGGCTGAATCTGCGCATGTCGCCTCCGGCGCAACGCGGGTGCTTGGTTTGTTAGATGCACGGATGAACCAGATCTATGCAGGCTGCTGGATTAGACAGATGGCTGGGTGGATCCCTGAAATGGATGCTTGCCTGGTTAATCCATCGGATCTGGCTCAATTAACGTTCCGTCAGGAACCTGGCTTGCATGTGGCCGGCACAGCGCTTGATGAATACCCCGAAGCGGCAGCTTGGTGTGCACAGCATTCGCTGATCGACAGCCAGATCCGTTATCCGGCTGCTGATGCACTGGCGCGTTTAGGCGTTCATGGCCTCGTCACAGGGGCGGGCGTCGACCCTTCGGAAGCCTTGCCCGTTTATGTTCGAGACCGTGTCGCCTTGACCACGGCAGAGCGTGCTGCCGGTCAAAGCCTGTAATGGATCTGACGCTCAACCCCTTGTTGGCAGCTGATATAGAGAATGTTGCCGCGATTGAAGCGATGCAGCACCACGTACCTTGGTCCGCATCCAGCTTTTCCGATGTGTTGAAGCAGGGCTGGCACAGCGGGGTGTTGAAAGATGCGAACAACGCGATTCTGGGTTATTACATTGCGATGACCGCCGGTGATGATGAGGAATTACTCACCATCACGGTGCACCCTGACGCAGTCAGGCAAGGGTATGGCAAAAGGTTGATGTGGGATCTGATGCACCATGCCAGGCAAAGGGGTGCTACCCGTCTTTTTCTGGAGGTGCGCGCCAGTAATGCGCCGGCGATCCGTCTTTATGAACAATTGGGCTTTAAAATGACTGGCATGCGCAAGAACTATTATTTCCTACCGGCGAACCTGCAGACAGAAACACCTGCCGGCCGTGAAGATGCGCTGCTGATGTGTGTGCCGCTGAATGGAGAAACCATCTGATGGCGGCGCAGCGTCGGCAGCTCACCGAGACGCAGTGGCTGGATGCCATGGGGATTGATTCATTCTGGATCACCCAGGGTTTACCTGCGGCCACGCCAGTGCCAATGTCAGACAACGAGGCGCCAGCGCCGGCACGTGTGAGTTTGCCACCTGCCACGGCTACAATGCCCGTCAATACAGGCGCGATGCAGACCGAAGGTGCGGACTGGGCCGGTCTTGAAGCTCGGATTCGCAGTTGTCAGGCTTGCGGCCTGAGTCGGCATCGGAAACAGGCGGTGCCGGGCAGCGGTGATCGTCAGGCAACCTGGTTGCTGGTGGGTGAAGCACCCGGCGCAGAGGAAGATGTGGCTGGTTTACCCTTTGTCGGCAAGGCTGGCAAATTGCTGGATGCCATGATTGCGGCACTTGGATTAAATCGGGAACAAGGCGTTTATATTGCCAACGCTGTGAAATGCCGCCCCCCTGAAAACAGGACACCTGAATCGGCTGAAATCGATGCCTGCAACGGATTTCTGAACCAGCAGATTGCCTGGATACAACCCCAAGTGATTCTGGCACTGGGGCGGCCAGCGGCCTATGCCGTACTAGGGCAAGAGGCATCTATTCAGAGTATGCGAGGTTCTGTGCATTACCGGACTCAAGATGGCCGCAAGATTCCTGTGATCGTGACGTACCATCCGGCGTATCTACTTCGTCAACCCGCCGAAAAATGGAAGGCCTGGCAGGACTTACTTCTAGCCGATGCCACGCTGAAAGCAACGCCTCAATAAACCGAGGCCACCCATATTAGGGTTGGTCATCAATGACAGCAGTTGTCATCCAGGTGGCTCGCATCGTCATGAATGCGCTGGTTGGCCTCGAAACGTCGTTTCACCAGATACATCGTCCCGGCCACAAAGAGTCCAAACGTTACGATGACGGTGTAAATACTGAAATTTGCCCAGATCATGAGGGCGTAGAGACCTGTCATGACGAGAATGGCCAGGTTTTCATTGAAATTCTGGACGGCGATCGAGTGACCGGCGCCCATGAGAATGTGGCCGCGATGCTGTAACAGTGCATTCATCGGCACCACAAAGAAGCCGGAGAGGGCGCCGATGATGATTAATAACGGCACAGCAGCCCAGAAGGATGTGGCGAAATTCATCAGCATGACAACGAAGCCCATGGCAATGCCCATAGGAATCACCCGGACGGATTTGCGTAGCGTAATCATCCGGGCGGCCATTGCCGCGCCAGCCGCTACACCGATAGCAGTAACCCCCTGGAGCATGGATGCCTGTCCCAGATCGTAACCCAGTGCATCGGCTGCCCAGCGGATCACGATGAACTGTAGTGTGGCACCCGCGCCCCAGAATAACGTCGTGGTTGCCAGGGAGATTTGACCCAGTTTGTCGCGCCAAAGCAGCTTCAGGCAGTGATTGAACTCGTGAAAGAGGTGCCCCGGGCGCAGTGACAAGGGCACATGATCGACGCCGGTATTCGGGATGTAAAGATTGAATATAGCCGCCAGCACATAAATGCCGGTGACAATAAACAGGGAAGACTCCAGCACGGTATCGATCGGCGTTTCAATCACCGGCATATCAAAGCTGAGCAATGCCTGGGCGATAGCGGGGTTAATCAGTGCGCCACCAGCGACGGTACCCAGAATGATGGCCAGCACAGTAAGCCCTTCAATCCAGCCGTTGGCGACCACCAGCAAGCGGTGCGGCAACAGTTCCGTCAAGATGCCATATTTGGCGGGCGAGTAGGTGGCTGCCCCAAGGCCGACGATGGCGTAGCCTAGCAGCGGGTGCATCCCCATGAAAACCATCAGGCAGCCACCAATTTTGATGGTGTTGGAGATCAGCATGACCTTGCCTTTGGGCATGGAGTCAGCAAATGCTCCGACAAAACCGGCAAGAACGACATAAGAAACTGTGAATAACAGTTTAAGCATCGGGTCAAACCACAGCGGCGATTGCATTTCATGGAGTGCGTAAATCGCTGCAATCAGTAGTGCGTTATCGGCCAGCGCTGAAAAAAACTGCGCTGCCATGATGATATAGAACCCGAATGGCATGCTTCTCGCCCGTAAAAACCAGACCGCTTTATAGCATGAATAACATGACAATCGCTTGTGCGCTGCAGCGAATCGGGCGCACATTGATCCGGAACCAGATGAGAGCGGGTAGAATCCGTGCCTATGACTACCCATGCCTCTATGCGCCCGATTGTTGCCGAATTTTCCGGTAGCGCGTTGCGTCAAAACGCCGAACGGGCGAGGGCGCTGACAGCGGTATCTGGTCAGGTATTTGCCGTCATCAAGGCAGATGCCTATGGTCATGGTTTGCTTGAGATCGCGGCTCGGTTGAAACCGGCTGTTGATGGATTTGCCATTCTCGAACTCTCAGCGGCTCAGACATTACGACAGCATGGCTATGATTGCCCGATTTTGATGCTGGAAGGTTTTTTCAAGGCAGATGAGTTACAGGTTTTCAGTCATTGGCAACTCGACACAGTGATCCACCGCACGGATCAGATTCAAACGCTGGCCGCGACACGGCTGGCACACCCCCTCAATGTGTTCCTGAAGTTGAATACGGGCATGAACCGTCTCGGGTTTGCGCCGAATGAGGCGGCTTCAGCCTTTGCTGCATTGAACCAGCTTCAACAGGTGCGCAGCGTGACGGTCATGACACATTTTGCCGATGCCGACAATGAACGGGGAACCGATTGGCAACTGGAGCGTCTTGCGGCTGCATGGCCCGAAGCAACTGCGTGCCGCACCTCCTTTGCCAATTCGGCCGCCTTGTTAGCAGGTCCTGCCGACCGCCAGAAGCTGGGTGATCTGGTTAGACCCGGCATCATGCTTTACGGCGCATCCCCCTGGGGTGCGACTGATCCTGCAAAAACAGCAAAGTCGCTTGGCCTGGCACCGGTGATGTCGCTCAAAAGCGAGATTATCGGCATTCAACACCTGCAGCCCGGTGATCGGGTGGGTTATGGCAGTACCTTTACCGCGGGTCAGCCAATGTCGATCGGTATTGTTGCCTGTGGTTATGCGGATGGTTACCCCCGTCATGGTAGCAACCAGGCACCCATACTCGTCAACGGCGTGCGTACCCGTGTTGTGGGGCGGGTGTCCATGGATATGATGTGCTGTGATTTGAGCAACGTTCCCGATGCGCGGATTGGCAGCCCGGTAGTGCTCTGGGGGCAAGGATTGCCAGCGGATGAGGTGGCTGATGCCGCCGGTACGATTGCCTATGAGTTGTTCTGTGCGTTGGCACCCCGCGTTCCCCGTATCTGGCGAGATTAGCAACACGCGATTATCATGGCCAAAGCCAAATCACTTTACATTTGCACCGAATGCGGTTCCAGCCAGCCCAAGTGGCAAGGGCAATGCCCGGACTGTAATGCCTGGAATACCTTGGTGGAAACAGTGGCAGAGAAAGCCACAGCCAGCACCCACCGATTTGCCAGCCTGGCGCCGGCCAGTGGCGTGCAGTCTCTTGGCAAAGTCGAGGCACGGGAAGCGCCGCGTCTGACATCCGGCATTGACGAGTTTGACCGTGTGCTGGGTGGTGGATTGGTTTCGGGGGGTGTCGTGCTGATTGGCGGCGACCCAGGCATTGGTAAAAGCACGTTGTTGTTGCAGTGTCTGGCGGCCGTTTCTGAACGTGTGCCGGTGCTGTATGTGAGCGGCGAAGAATCCGCCGAGCAGATTGCCTTGCGTGCACAACGGCTCGATGTGGCTGCGCCAGAGATGCCGCTCTATGCCGAGATCAACCTCGAGAAGATTTTAGCCACCCTAGAAGCACGCCAGCCGCGCGTGGCGGTGATCGATTCCATTCAGACGCTTTGGTCGGAGGCGCTGACGTCGGCACCCGGCTCAGTCGCGCAGGTGCGCGAATGTGCGGCGCAACTAACCCGTTTCGCCAAGCAACATGGCATCACGCTGCTCTTTGTCGGCCACGTGACCAAAGACGGTGCGCTGGCCGGCCCACGCGTGCTGGAGCATATCGTCGATACGGTGCTGTACTTTGAAGGTGATACCCATTCCAGCTTCCGTCTCGTTCGTGCCTTCAAGAACCGTTTCGGTTCCGTTAACGAGCTGGGGGTTTTTGCGATGACGGAGAAGGGGCTGAAGGCAGTCTCGAATCCATCGGCGCTCTTCCTCTCCCGCCATCCGGAGCCGGTGCCCGGTTCTTCAATCGTTGTAACGCAGGAAGGTTCGCGTCCGTTGCTGGTCGAGGTGCAGGCGCTGGTTGATCAGGCGTTGGGAAACCCGCGCCGCCTGACAGTGGGGCTGGAATCGCAACGTTTGTCGATGTTGCTGGCGGTGCTCCACCGTCATGTGGGCATTCATTGCGCCGATCAGGATGTGTATGTGAACGCCGTGGGTGGCGTGCGTATCAACGAACCGGCGGCTGATCTGGCCGTGATTCTGTCGATTCTTTCGTCTTTCAAGAACAAGCCGCTGGATCAGAAACTCTGTGTTTTTGGTGAAGTGGGCTTAACCGGTGAGTTGCGACCATCACCCCGTGGTCAGGAGCGTCTGAAGGAGGCCGCCAAGCTGGGTTTTACGCACGCCTTGATTCCATCGGCCAATGCCCCCAAATCACCGATAGCCGGTTTAACGGTCATCGCCGTCAGCCGGCTGGATGAAGCGGTTGAACGCGCCTTCGCACTTTGAATTTCAGGAATATCGATGTCCACTGATTTTTCGGCACCGCCGAAGCCTCTCTTTAGCTATCGCAAGTACTGGGCACACCGCTTCGGTACAGCGCCGTTTCTGCCCATGTCACGTGTGGAAATGGATCTATTGGGTTGGGATGAATGCGACATCATTCTGGTGACCGGTGATGCCTATATCGATCACCCGAGTTTCGGCATGGCGCTGATCGGTCGATTGCTGGAAGCCCAGGGTTTTCGCGTTGGTATCATCAGCCAACCGGATTGGCATTCCGCCGAAGACTTTCGGAAACTGGGCAAACCCAAACTGTTTTACGGCATCACGGCGGGCAACATGGATTCCATGGTCAACCGCTATACCTCGGATCGCAAGATCCGCTCGGATGACGCCTATACGCCAAATGGTGAGCCGAACAAACGGCCGGACCGTGCCGTTGTTGTTTACAGCCAGCGTGCACGTGAGGCGTATCCTGACACCACCGTGATTATCGGTTCCATCGAAGCCAGTCTGCGTCGTATTGCCCATTACGATTACTGGTCAGACAAGGTGCGTCGTTCGGTACTGCCCGATAGCAAGGCCGATCTGCTGCTCTTTGGTAACGCCGAACGGGCGCTCGTGGAAGTGGCGCATCGCCTGGCTCGGGGCGAAACAGCGGCGCAGATTCGCGATGTACGCGGCACAGCCTTCATGATGCCGCGCAACTGGTTGCCGGGCGACGACTGGCAGGTTGTCGATTCGACCCAGATCGACCGTCCAGGACGGATTGAGCCGCATACTGACCCCTACGCGATGGCTGAAAGTAGCCTTTCAACGCCGAAGGAGGGCGGCAAAGCGGCCACACAGGTGCCGGACGCCCAGCCCATACGCATCGTCCCGCGAGCTGAGCAGAACGCTTTGCGCTCGGAACAGATTGCTGCACATAAAAAGACCCGCCAGCACTCGGCGATCCGGTTGCCGTCGTATGAGCAGGTCATGGACGATCCGGTGTTGTACGCGCACACCTCGCGCGTATTCCATCTGGAATCCAATCCAGGTAATGCCCGCCCCCTGATTCAGGGGCATGGGGAACGCAACGTCTGGCTGAATCCGCCACCTTTGCCGCTGACAACGCCGGAAATGGATGCGGTTTTTGATCTGCCTTACGCGCGCGCACCGCATCCGGCCTATGGTGATGCGAAGATTCCGGCCTGGGAGATGATCCGTTTCTCGGTCAACATCATGCGTGGCTGCTTTGGGGGTTGTACCTTCTGTTCGATCACCGAACATGAAGGGCGCATCATCCAGAGTCGTTCCGAGGACTCTATCCTCAAGGAAATCGAGGCCATTCGCGATAAGACCCCCGGTTTTACCGGCATTATTTCCGACGTCGGTGGCCCAACGGCCAACATGTACCAGCTGACCTGTAAGGATCCGAAGATCGAATCCTCCTGCCGCAAGCTGTCCTGCGTCTATCCGGATATCTGCGATAACCTGAATACCGATCATGGTCCGCTTATTCAGCTGTACCGCAAGGCACGCGCACTGCCGGGCATCAAGAAAATCTTGATCGGCTCGGGGCTGCGTTACGATCTGGCCGTGCGCTCGCCGGAATACATCAAGGAACTGGTGACGCACCATGTCGGCGGTTACTTGAAGATCGCGCCGGAGCATACGGAAGCGGGGCCGCTCTCCAAAATGATGAAACCAGGCATGGGGGCCTACGAACGTTTCAAGCAGCTTTTCGAGGCTGCATCACGGGCCGCCGGTAAGGAGCAGTATCTGATTCCCTATTTCATCGCGGCGCATCCTGGCACGAGCGACGAGGATATGTTGAATCTGGCCCTCTGGCTCAAACGCAACAACTTCCGCCTGGACCAGGTGCAGACTTTCCTGCCAACGCCGATGGCATTGGCCACAACGATGTACCACACGCGCAAGAACCCGTTACGGGGCTTGAAGGGTGGGGGAGAGAACGTCGAGGTGATTCGTGAGGGTCGTCGCCGTCGTCTGCATAAGGCGTTTTTACGCTATCACGATCCGGCGAATTGGCCGATGCTGCGCGAGGCACTCAATGCCATGGGTCGCGCTGATCTGATCGGTAACGGTAAGAAGCAGTTGATCCCTGCCTGGCAGCCCAAGGGTTTTGAAACCAACGGCCGCCGATCCGAACCGCGTACGGCGCGCGATCATGTGCACGCGCCCACGCGCCAGTCCGTGTCACCAGCACGCAAGCCTGGCGCTAGCCATGTGGGCAAACCGGGTGGTGCCAGGGCTAACTCTGCACCCGCCGGCCGTCGATCAACCAAGCGTTGAGGTGCAGGCCGGACAACGCTTGGCGGCCAATGGTATCTGCGTACAGCACTCCGGACAAGGTCTAGTGCTCGGGGCAGCATCTTCCTTCGGAATGAGTGTGTCAGCTGCCTTGTTATAGGCTTTGACAACCCAATAAACCGCAAAGGCGATGATAAAGAAACTCACCATGGCGTTGGCGAAAAGGCCATAGTTCAGGGTAACAGCGCCGGCCGCTTTGGCAATGGCCGGGGTGGCGTAAGGCCCAGGCGTTGTACCTTCCTTGAGTACGATGAACAGGCTTGAGAAGTCCAAACCGCCCAGTAGTAGGCCTAGTGGTGGCATTAATACGTCGTTCACAAGACTGGTGACGATAGTGCCAAAGGCAGCGCCGATGACAATGCCGACAGCCATGTCGACCGCGTTACCGCGTACGGCAAATTTTAAGAAGTCCTTGAGCATCGGTTTTCTCCTGTAGCCGGTAAAATTGCACACGTTACGTCGAATCATACAAAGGATTGAGGATGGTT
>JACCDN010934851.1_pt1 | contig 12314 bp, 11 predicted proteins | sample 7441691 | NCBI WGS metagenome assembly JACCDN01 (sample SAMN15323439, study PRJNA562643) | freshwater metagenome | isolation source: river surface water | place: USA:Blue River Watershed | collected 2017-08-16 | reverse complement strand
TGGCCATGATGGTTGCAATTATTGAAAAGTATTTTGGGCTTCCACTGGGCTTTAATGACATCTATCTTAACGTTGTTGGGGGAATGAAGCTGCAAGGACGTGAATCAGACCTTTCAGTTATTGCATCTCTTCTTAGCTCCTATAGGACCAAGGCCATTGATACTAACACCGTTTTCATTGGAGAAGTCGGCCTTACTGGCGAAGTTCGATCTGTACCTCAGATGGAAATTCGTTTAAAAGAAATGGCCCAGCTCAATTACAAACGCATTATTACTTCCTATAAAGCGAGCCAAGAATTTAAGGGCAAATTTAATATTGAACTTATTGGTATTAAGAAAGCTTCTGAATTAGAAAAGTACATCTAATTTTTAAGACTTTTAATCCACATATCAAGTTCTGGAATGTTTACATGGCGTGGTTCAAAAAATCTTTCGTCTGCTTCAGCGGTGTACCCAACTAAGCTTCCAGTTTGTCCAGGTCCATCATAGATAGCTTTCCATGAATTTTCTTTTACCGAATGTGGACAAATAAAACACTTCGCTCTTTTGGGACCGCCGGTATCTTTAGTAAAATAAGCAGCATCAAAATATTCATTACGATAAAAATGAGTTATGTAATATGCCTTTCCTTGATAACCGCAATAATAAATACAACCAAACTGTCCTTTAACATAAAATCCATCGCGATAAACTAATCCAAATCTCTGGAGAGTCGTAGTCCTTTCTAGCAAAATGACAAACAGGTGTCCCCGGATGTTTCGCCTTCATTTCTTTGGTCATAAGCGGTGTTTCTTTTATAACTTTTGCCCCAACAGCAGGATAATTTGTTTGCTGGTTATTGGCAGTTGCAACCGCTAAGTTTTGTAGTGAAGTCGTTAGAATAAAAGGAATCATCCATTTCATAAAAGCTCTTTTAAAATACCAATGTTAATTGTTATTCGAAAGCTTATCAGGAAAATAAATCTACTAGTAAAAAGCATAAGAAAAGCTTTTCTGTACAAAAAATAGACAAAAAAAAATCCTATAAAAACTTCTCGAAATCATCGACCCAACAAAATCTGTTATATATTCCAACCACTCACAAACAAATCATTCTTAGGAGCACATTATGAAAAAACTAACGGCCTCTTTGTTGACTGTCACAATGCTTTCACTTTCTGTTAATTCTTTTGCGAATACTTCTGTCGCAGAAATCATGAACACTTATAGTAACAACTTAACAAAGACGACAAAAGCTGAGGCGACTAAATTAGCAGCAGAAGCTATTGTTTCAAGCAATGCTACACAAGCGGACTTAGAGAGTTTTGTCGTTGAAGAGTTTGGACCTAAAAAATTAAAAGATATCAGAGATGCTATCCAATTATCAAATGGATCTCTAGAAACAGCAGTGGAATTAGCTTTAACAGGATCACAAGGTTCAGAATTTAGAGGTGGCTTATGTGCTACAGATGGATTTCTTGAAGTTGGTTTAGGTACTATTGGTGTCGTTACAGGATTACTATATTTCTTTCATAGAAATTTTGTTAAAAACACTATTCCTAAACTTACAGCAGAAAGAAACGCTAAACTTGATCAAGAAAATACAGACTTATTGAATCAAATTCAAGCCTTAAAAGATGCAGGTGTTAGTCCTAGCAATGTTTTAATTACTTCTAAAGTTGAAGAAATTGCACAAAATGAAAAATATAAGCAATCAGAGTACGATTTTGGTGACGGGATGACTGTAGAAGGTTCTCAAAAGAAAATGAAAATTTACGGGCCTGTGGCAATTGCTTCACTTGGTGGTGCTCTGGCATTGAAATTGGGTTGTGAAAAATAATATTTTTTATATTGAAAAGAGTCCTGATAAATTAGGACTCTTTTCAATAAAGCCGCTTAATGATATCTGTCCACTGAGATTTTTTACTAGCGTAATATTCACTCCAGCCTTGGACACGACTAAACATCCGTTCTTCTTTCCATAATTTTTTAATGTCTTCTAATCTAATCAAACCCATTCCAACAGCGGCCGCAAGGCTTGCTCCATACGCAGTTGTCTCAATAACTTTTGGGCGAACAATATTTAATTCTGAAACAGAGGCCTGAATTTCAAGTAAAAGATTATTTTCAACGGCTCCACCATCGACCTTTAATTCGGCTATAGCAAGCCCGGTATCAAGTCTTATGGCCGCGATTAAATCATTTATCGACAGACAGATTCCTTCTAAACACGCACGAGCGATATGTGAGTTTTTAGTATCGCGAGTAAGACCAACGATTGCAGCTTTCGCTTCCGCCTTCCAGTACGGCGATCCGATTCCAGTGAAGAATGGTAAAAATAAAATGTTTTCCATCTCATTTAGGTTTTTTACTTCTAGTGCTAATGCTTCAACTTCAGAACTTTTTTTAATTGCTTGAAGATTATCACGCAACCATTGAACAGCAGCACCCGCGATATAAGTTGAACCTTCAAGTGCATAACATGGTTTACCCTGATAAGAATATTCAACCGTGGTTAAGAGCCCATTTTTAGAATAAGTTAAATCACTTCCAGTATTAAAAAGTAAAAATGCACCAGTTCCGTATGTACATTTCATATCGCCCTTATTGAATCCTGCCTGACCAAAAAGAGCAGCTTGCTGATCTCCTAAAATTCCAGTTACAGGAATTCCATCAGGTAAAAAACTTAATCCAGAAGTCTCACCAAATTTACCAAAAGAATCACAGATCTCTGGAAGCATGGAAGTTTTTACTCCGAAAACATCTAGAAGCTCACTATCCCATTTTAAATTTTTTAAATTCATGAGCATGGTACGAGAAGCATTTGAAGCATCAGTCTTATAACTTTTTCCACTGGTAAGTTTGTAAAGAAGAAAAGTATCGATATTTCCAAAACGCAGGCGGTTTTCTTTTGCAGCTGCTTGGACACTCGACGAATTGTTTAAAAGCCAGTGCATTTTCGTAGAAGAAAAATAAGGATCAATAGTAAGACCTGTTTTTTCTTTTACCGAATCGATTAGTCCACGCGTGCGAAGTTCTTCGCAAAAATTGCTAGTTCTTCTGTCCTGCCAGACAATTGCATTATGTAGCGGTTTGCCTTCTAAATCAAAAGCACAAGTTGTTTCGCGCTGATTTGTTAGACCAATACATAAAATCGCCTTAGGGTCGATATTATGGTTTTGTAGCAGCCTGTGTGTTGTCGACGAAACAGTTTCCCAAATATCATTTAAGTTATGCTCAACAAGGCCTGGGCTTGGATAAATTTGCGGGTATTCTTTGTCGACTTTTCCAACAAGCTCAAAAGTTTGAGCATTAATTAAACAGGCCCTAGAGCTTGTCGTTCCCTGGTCAATTGCTAGGATGTATTTCATATAAATTACCTCAAATTAAATTTACTGTAAGGTTACTTCGCCTTGAGATGGTCCGGCGATAATTTTAATCATCACTTCCCAGCGTTTTCCCACCATCCCATTAATTCCACGGATAAAAAGCAAGGACATTGAGATCATAACGATAAAAACGAAGACAAATTCTAAAAAAGTTTGACCACTTTGATTGGCCAAGGAAATGTTTTCATCTGCTATTTGATCTTTTTCTAATTGAGAATTCATAGGTTTTATTTTAATGTGAGAAAAGGCGAATATAAAGGGATTTTAGATGAGAAAAATTTTACCTGTAGCGATCTTTGGTCTTATTTTTTCGAGCGTGCTTATTATGCATGCAGTTTTTGATAAAGAGACGAGTACATTTGCTGAAAGCACGGCGAATCTTGGAGTAAAGTCTCTGGCATCTACTCAATCAAAAAAATTAGAAGCAGCTTTTGCAAAAGCACAGTGGGTGACTGATACCGGTGTATTTGTTGTGCCTTCTAAAATTCAAGCAAAAGTTATAATCGTTAACTTTTGGGCCAGTTGGTGTCAGCCATGTTTGGAAGAAATGCCTTCGCTGGCTAAGTTAAAAAAGAAATATTCTGATCAAGATTTACAGGTTATTGCGGTTAATACTGATGAAGATGATCAAATGAAAAGCTTAAAAAAAGCCTTGAAGAAGTTAAATATCCGTAATGAATTTATTCATGCGCTCGATCAAAAAGGAAAAGTATCGGATGCGTTTGAGATCAGTGCGATTCCAGTAACGATGGTTTTTTCCAATGGAAAGTTACTTGAGTATAATAATGGCCCAGTGGATTTTTCTTCAGGAGAGTTTAGTTCTAAAGTAGAGAAGTGGCTTAAAAAATAAATTACATCGTGACTTGTGAGCAACTTCCATATTTTAAGACTTGGTAGTTTCGATCACTGCGGCCGTAATCTTTTTTGAAAGCTTCTGTTTCTGGCAAGGTTTCTGTTCCATAACAAACAGGTTGTGATTCTTGTTGATCAGCTTCACAGCGCATATTGTGCTCAAACGTTGTGCTAAAACAATTCGCTAGACACTCATTTTCAAAAGTTTGTTTTTTTCCGGAAGTGTAAGCCGCACACACGGGTTTGTAATCAGTAGTACAGCCACATTGTTTTGCAATATCAGCACTGGCAGATAAAACGTTCTTGGTGGTTTTAGATGTAGGTTTTGATCCACCACATGAGGTGAAGATCAGAGCAATGAATGTTGAAATCAATATACTTTTCATCTTATGGCATTTATCGGGATGCTTAGAAATATCTTTAATTGCTCAATAGCAGATCAAGAGGATCAGGTTTTCCTTTGCTTTTTTTTTACTCCTATCCAAAAAAGTCTTATTCTGGGCGAAGAGGACAAAATGGATCGTTACCTTAAAAAACAAATTTTAGAAGATTTAGAAGAGAAAATGGTTTTTTTGGCCGTTCACATACTCAAGTGGATTTTTTATCAGCAGGATTGTTTCGGGCGAAGGGTTGAGTTGATGTATTATCGTGATAAACAACAAAGAGAAGTCGATTTTGTTGTCGTTGAAAATAATCGCCCTCTGTTTTTCGTCGAATCAAAATATGCAGACAGTGAAATCAGCAAGGGACTTATTTATTTAAAGAATAAATTTCCAGAAGCGAAAGCCTATCAAGTAATGCTTGAAGGAAAAAAAGAATATGTAAACGGAATTGGAATTCAAATTGTCTCAGCACTAAAATTTTTAAGAGAGTTGGATTCTTAAATCAACGCCTATTAACGCTAAAATTTCTTCCCCAGTGATAAGTGATCGTTTCAAGATCATTGGCATTAAAAATCGAAAATCTCGGTTTAAAACCTTTTATAATTGCCCCCTGCTGCTGAAATCCTAAAGCATGAGCGGCGTTTAATGTAATCGCACACCATAATTCGGCAAAATTCATTTTCAAAGTAGGAGCGCTCATCAGTGCAATTTGAACAACATTATCAAAGTGACATGAGCCAGGATTATAGTCAGAACTAATGGCAACCTTAGCACCGGCATCTAAAAGTTTTCTGGCGGGCGCTTGTGGCTTTCCTAAAAAAAATGCGGTTCCTGGAAGAATGTTGGCGACGGTTGCAGATTCTTTTAAGCGATTGATATTTTCATCGGAAATTTTTAAAAGATGATCAACTGATAGTGCGTTGAAGTCCATTCCTAAACTTGCTCCGCTATTATCGTTTAATTCATCTGCATGCATTTTTACTGGAATACCTAAGCGTTGGGCCCTTTCAAAAAGAGAGACAACATCTTCACGATCAAAATAGTTCTGTTCGTGAAAAATATCGACAGCATCAACTAAACCTTCGGTGTGAAGCTTGTCTAATAAAGGAAGAACGACATTTTTCATATAAGAATAAGAAGAATCGTATCCTTCAGGGATGGCATGAGCGGCCATATATGTATGAACAATTTGCACATCTGGCTTAAAGATATTTTTTAAATCATTAATGATAAGTGCAAGTTCATATTCTTTTTCAAAAGACAGGCCATAGCCAGATTTAATCTCAATAGTCCCGACACCATATGATTGCAGGGTCTTAATTCGTGTTTGCGCTAGTTTTAAAAGATCAGTACGCGATAGATCGCGAGTTGCTCTTGTGGTCGAAGCAATGCCGCCACCAGATTTAGCTATCTCTTCATAGGTAGCGCCGTTTAAGCGCATGATATATTCATGAGCACGATCACCACCAAAAACTAAATGTGTGTGGGCATCAACAATCTCTGGAAGCAGAACATGGCCTTCTAAGTTTATACCATCAACTTCAGAATAATCTTCAGGAATAAATTCGGTAGGGCCAACCCATAAAATTTCATCTTGGTTAAAAACTACTGAACCATTTTTAATAATTGATAAATCACTTGGTTTTAAGTTTCTTCCGTCTTTTGCGTGAGCATTTTCGAGGGAGACAATTTGATTTAGATTTTTAAAAATTTTTATGCTCATAATGTCCTTTAATGATCCAGTATTAAAAAAGAAGTCAGATCAAATTAGCTTCACCTGATAAAAATATCAAGATGCATATAACTAGCACGGATCGAATTTTAATATTTTTTTACTTAAACACCCGACTAAATTAATCTTTTAATCCGAACTTAAATCACTTTCGCACAAAATATCAAATAAGGACAAATATCCCATGCTATAAATTATTTATGGAACACATAGAAAAAGTGCAGCGGACAATTGATTAACCTGAGTTCGGCCTTTAATCCTTTATTGTTGGGCCATTAAATCAGCTCCTCTCATGCTTATCGATGGCTTCTTTGCTTGATAGATGTAAGAAATGAGTCCAGCGATGACATTTACTAAAAAATTCACAGAGCTTCGATGCCCCGAATGCTCGATACTGCAGATGTTTTTTAGTTGAGTATTAATCGTTTCAATAGCAAATCCTTTTCTAAGCAAATATTTATCTAGAAAGGGCTACTTTATTTAAATACCCGAATACCGAAATTAATTTTATGACTAATGGACTAGCCCTGAATCCATTCAAGGCTCATCCACTAAATATTCTTATTTGTAAACATACTGGCTGCAATATGGTGATTGGGTCTTTAAGGTAACTGCTATCTTATCATTTAAAGGATTTAAATCTAAAATATAGTTCAAACTATATTCAATCAAATCTGTATTTGATCGATAAATAGGAAAGCTCCAATTCTTAGTTCGTCCTTCGATTGTTGTTGTTGCATTGATCTGTGCTGGTGTAACTAGTTTTATCGGAAATTGAAACGTATGGCATTCACAATTATTTAACACCTCTCTCTGAGGTGGACTATTAACATCATTGATTACTTCAATTGTCATACTCACCATTGTATTTCCAGCAGCACATAACGTAACTGGAGCATAGTTTCCGATTGTTACTTGAACACTAACAGTATCGTACATTCCAGATTTGTTAACTACTGTTAATTTAACATTATAGTTTCCGCCAACATTATAACTATGTGAAATAGACTTTGAGTAAGTGCTTACAATTTGCCCATCTCCAAAATCCCACTGATATTCTAGATCTTCTGCATTTGGATTTAATGGATCTGTTGAATCGAAGGTCACCACTAAATTGTTTTTAGCATAATTAATTACTGCTTTTGGTTTTGGTGGACAAATAATTTGTTTTGATAAATCAAATACAATTTGATTTGCAACAACCTTCTCTCCAATGATATTGACGTTATTTTCTTGATTAACGAAATTACAAGAAAAATCTGGACTGCTTACTTGGTAAGTACCAACATCATATGAATTATTCTCTCCACTACATAAAGCTGGATTAATTGTTTCATATTGAGCCGAATTGTTTTGATAGTATGATGTTTCTTCTAGAATATTTGTAGTACAAGAAATATCGTTACTTTCATTTATTGATTTTTTTCCTAAGCCGACACAGCTGTCTACTAACTTATCTCTTGAGATTAAGTCTCCGGCATCACTTAATTCGTCTGAAATATATTCGAATTTACTTGATACTCTTGTTAGAATTGATCCTGGTTTGTAGTATCTTGGGTCTCCTACATCACATTTCACTTTGTATTCAATTGCACTTCCTGGTTTTATTGGAGCTGACGGTTGCGACTGAATTACCATTTTTGGAATTATTGTTGAGTCTCCTTCACAATCTTGACCAATTAATATTACTAAAGCTTGCGCTGCAGATATTGTTGAGTAAAACCCCAGAGCTCCGGCAAACCGATTTTTAAGCACTGCACCTATAGATGTCGAAAATAAAATTTGAATTGAGGCTTCAGAGTTTTTAACATAACTAGGAACTATTCTTCCTTTCGAAATATAGCATTTGTTTACCATACCATCTATTAGCGTATTGAAAGGTGTTGTAAAAGAATCTTCAAGGAACTTAGTAATTATTGAATAAAAATAGTTGAACAAAGCACCTCTTGGTTTTTCTTGAGCATAAGAACTTTCTACAAACATAGAAATTACTTTAAAAACTAGCTTGCTTTTATATGAATTACTAAAAAATTTTCTGACTGACTCTTTGTCATTTTTTACAAAAAAGTAAACATTATTGTCCCCAATAGCGTTTGCATTTATAACATTTGCTATTTCTTGAATATCTTCCGGAGTAGCCTCATTTTTTAAATAATTATCAAAAGCGACAACAACATCATTAAACTTTGAAAATAATGCAACTCCATCATATCCTAACAAAGCGTTGTATCTACCACTCTCGTTAATTATAGATCCAAGATTTACTGAATTATTGCTAAAGTTTCTAACATATTCATTTGGATTTGAAACTGTTGGTATTTGTTCAATTTCAAGATTGAGATTAAAGTTCGATATGGAAATTTGATAATTACCAGCAGCCAGGTTAGGTGCAAACGTGTAAAGAATTTGTGAGCTTCCGACACTTGGGTCAACTTCAAAATTGATAGGGGTATTGTTTATTGTACCTTGCAGTTTCGTAGCACTAATACCATTTATAGCAATTTGAATTTTGCCATAAGGAATTACTTTATTTGTCACAAGCTCAATATTTGTTAAATTGCTTGGCTGGGACTTTACTACTAGTCTTTTAGGTTTTGACTCTAGCATTCTTGTTTCTGAAATAATTCCTTCAACTCTAAGTTTAAAAAATTTATGTAGTGGGATTTTTTTAGACAATAACAGCTTTTGTCTATCTGTAAGCATAGATTTAGAAAAATAAATAGTTGTACTTAAATTTGGAGAGAGTGATTCTATTGCTTTTTCGTCTACATAAAAAACATATTTTCCAATAAGAGACTTAATTTTTTTATTTACGACTGCTTCCATATTAATAGAGCAGGGATTTTGACATATACCTCTTGGGGAATATTTTAATTCAATTTTTTCATATCTTCTTGCATACTCACGCATTGCTCTTCTTTGCTCATTTTTTCTTTCAATTCTAAGTTTGAAGTTTTCTAGTACTAGGTCATCTTTTTCTTTTTGAAGTTGCTTTCTTTCATTAGCTTTCAAGCTTTTTGACCTTAATTTGGTGATAAGATTGTTAATCTTACTCGATTTATCACTAATTGATTTTGAATTTTGATTAAAACGATCTTCATGATCTTCTGCATATGCAGAAAAAACTATAAAAAAGGCGCAAAGAAACACTCTAAGAGCAGAAAACATACGTACCTCGTTTGCTTAAAGTTTCTAGTAGTTGAATTTACTTAATACATTATTTTATATTCAGAAATTATCTCAGCCTCATAATTGCAGCTTGCACACTTTGGATTTGATTTTAATAAACTTTTTACCTCTTCTTTTCCTGCAAAAAATGGTGTGAAATAATTCTTGTTACAGCTTGGGCACACTATTTTTTTTAATAATAGATAATTGGGGAGGTGGGGAAAAATTAATACCATGTTAATGGCAAAACATATTAAAAAATGCTCGCCTTGCAAGACAAAAACATAAAAGAGAATCACGGCCAAAATAATAACGAGAATAATCTTGTTATATTTTGAGTTAAATTTTTTTTCTATTTCATCGTAATAAATTTTTTCCATTCTTGGTCCCAGTAATTTTTTTCTTAGCTCACTTATATTTTTAATCAATGTAGTGCTAAGAATAAGCTGCCTTTTAAAAAAGTTTATAAAAAAATCCAAGATATCTATACAATTATGACAAATTAACCACTTGAAAGTTTTACTTACATTTTATTTAAGAATAAGATTGTAAAGTATTATTAAGATTGAATTTTTTTAGCAAATTTCTGAGGCACTGAAAGCTATTTAACGTGTTACCCATTTAAACTAGGACAGGCACTTATTTGTTTTTGAAAGTTGAACGTTTTAACCCGGAGAGTGATGAGTCTGAGTTTGATATCTATATACCTTTAAAATAAACCTAACCGAAATAAAACTTTTTTAATCTTAACAAATCCATTAAAACTATAGAACACATCAAAGGATGAGGTGTATATGTTAAAATGGATTTGTTTGTTTAAATTATTTTCAATACCAATTTTTGCTAGTGAAATAAAGGTCATGACCTTCAATACAATGTGCAAGGTTTGCGATTTAAAAAAAGAATATGGATCTTTTGATTTTCGGCTCGAAAAAATGGCCGAAACAATCAATCGGCACAATCCAGATTTAATCGCACTTCAAGAAATCCAGAATAGAAGACATCTTAAAAAATTACAAAGTCAGCTTTCAAATGAATATGAAGCTTATTTTGAAAAAGTTTGGTTTTGGCCAGGAATTGATTCAGCAATTTTAATTAAAAGCGATCGCTTTGAAATTTTAGAAACTAAAGGAATATGGCTTGGGCCAAAAGCTCCTAAGTTTAGTTTAGAGTGGGTGAGAAGACTTCCAAGGAAAATTGAAATCGCCACACTTAAAGATTTAACGAATAACAAAATCTTTAATTTTTTTGGATTTCATTTTGATAATAACAATATCAATAAGCAAAAAAGCGCAAAGATTTTACAACAATTGGTAAGTGAATCAAATATTCCAGTTATCGCGGCAGGTGATTCTAATATCGAACCAACAAGAAAAGATTTCAGTATTTTTAAAACTAATTTAATTGATTCTTATGATGAAGTTTTGCTTCCAGATTTTGTATCTAATCATGAGTTAGGAAAGAATGAAGCATGCCCTGACAATGGCATGAGTATTTTTCCGGATTGTCGCATTGATCATGTTTTTTATGCAAAAGATTCGCCCTTCATTACCAAAAAATGGAGTGTAGATTTATTCTATTACCATAATAATAAACCAGTTTCTGATCATCGCGCTGTGATAAGCACTTTAGAATGGAAATAATTTTAAATTCATTATCTTTGAAAAAGCGAAAAAGCGAAAAAGTGCCAGGCACCTTTTCGCCGTTAGTTATAAACTTGGAAATTTAATATTCGTTTTTTTCGTCCAATCAAGTGCGGTCTCGTAACCAGCGTCAGCATGACGAACAATTCCCATTCCAGGATCAGAGTTTAGAACTCGCGATAAACGAGTATCCATATCCATGGAACCATCAGCACAGATAACCATACCTGAGTGCTGTGAATAACCGATACCAACTCCTCCACCGTGATGGAATGAGGTCCACGAAGCACCATTCATTGTATTGATCATTAAATTCAATAATGACCAATCTGATACAGCATCTGTTCCGTCTTTCATGCCTTCTGTTTCACGATTTGGTGAAGTAACCGAACCACAATCTAAGTGATCACGACCGATAACGATTGGAGCTTTAACTTTTCCTTCGCGTACCAGTTTGTTGAATAACAATCCCGCTTTTTCGCGGTCGCCGTATTTCAGCCAACAGATTCGCGCCGGCAATCCTTGGAAGGCAATCATCTCACCCGCTTTATCGAGCCAGTTATGAAGTTTTTTATTTTCCGGAAATAATTCTTTAAGCGCACGATCTGTTACGTGAATATCTTCTGGATCTCCAGAAAGTGCAATCCATCTAAAAGGCCCTGAGCCTTGGCAGAAAAGTGGTCTGATGTATGCTGGAACAAATCCAGGAAAATCATAAGCGTTAGTTACCCCAACTTTTTTTGCACCTTCACGAAGATTGTTTCCGTAGTCGAAAACATGTGAGCCTGCTTTTTGAAATGCCAACATTGCTTTTACATGTTCGCCCATTGTTAAGTACGAAAGTTCAGTATACTTAGTAGGATTATCTGCTCTTAATTTTAGTGCATCCTCAACGCTCATTTTATGCGGGATATATCCATTTAGTGGATCGTGTGCAGATGTTTGATCTGTTACCAGATCTGGCATAATTCCTTTGTCGTAAACGTATTTAAAAAAGTCTGCAGCGTTTCCAACAACACCGATAGAAATTGCTTTCTTTTCGCTTTTTGATTTAAGGGCCAGATCAATTGCTTCATCAAAAGAATTGCAAAGCACATCGAGATATTTTGTTTTTAATCTTTTTTCAATACGCCATTTTTCTACATCACATACAAGTGAAGAGGGATTGG
>JACCDN010416830.1_pt1 | contig 12314 bp, 8 predicted proteins | sample 7441691 | NCBI WGS metagenome assembly JACCDN01 (sample SAMN15323439, study PRJNA562643) | freshwater metagenome | isolation source: river surface water | place: USA:Blue River Watershed | collected 2017-08-16 | reverse complement strand
AGCCGATCATGGAGTAACGGCCCCATTTTTCGCCGCCCTGTACGGATTCAAATAAATAGGAATAGGCGCCGCTGGCCAATTTTAAATAACAGGAAAGCGGAGTATCTAAATCCGCTAATACTTCGCGCATAACGGGGATACGGTTATAGCCCTGCTGGGCTAACTCGGCAAAATGTTCGGGAGTCATGTCGTTACCTTTTTATTTGCTGGCGCTTTTAGATTTCGCGCTTAAACAGCAAATTTTTTTCTTTATGATGATTTGCGTTTACAGAAAGCTTCTTCAAAAAAGAAAACCCATAGTGCAAACACAGAGAAGGTGCCTTAGATGCAAACACAGCGAACAGCGTGCGCATAGGCGAAACGAACTAGCGACGCCATCGGGCGGAGAGATGGGCTGCGCAGCTTGAAGACTTTGCGCACTTTGTAGTAGTAAAGGTTGCGTGTGTCACGAGGGTGATCCTAAGGATAACTAAGAGCATTTGTAGTAGTAAGGAGTTTACTGAATTAATCCAGAAATGCCTACCCTCAATAAAGGCTTAATTTGCAGCCTAGAAAGCCGTTTAGTCAAAAACGGCCAAGGCTAGCTCACGGTGCATACCGCTGATCGCGGCAGCATAATCCGGCGCACCAAAAATAGCTGAACCCGCCACAAAGGTATCGGCACCGGCTTCGGCGATAGCGCGAATATTCTCAATGCCTACACCACCATCAACTTCTAGGCGTATGTTAAAACCGCTGTCATCGATGAGCTTACGGGCCGTGCGAAGCTTCTCAAGCGTATGTGGAATAAACTTTTGACCGCCGAACCCTGGGTTAACGGACATCAGCAGCAACATATCCAGCTTATCCATCACATGCTTGATTTGATCGATATTGCTGGCGGGGTTCAACACCAATCCAGCCTTGCAGCCCTTATCTTTAATAAGTTGTAACGAGCGATCTACATGGCGCGAAGCTTCTGGGTGGAAGCTGATATAGGTGGCACCGGCATCGGCAAACTGCACGATCAAATCATCCACGGGCTCAACCATCAAATGCACATCAATAGGTGCTGTAATGCCATATTTGCGCAGCGCCTTACAGACCATGGGGCCAATAGTGAGATTGGGTACGTAATGGTTATCCATCACATCGAAATGAATAAAGTCGCCGCCAGCGGCTAAAACGGCATCGGCCTCTGCGCCTAAGCGTGCAAAGTCTGCCGCCAAAATGGAGGGGGCAATTTTGAAATCTCGTTTAAAGTTTTGCATAAACTTAAAGTTTTCCGTAAATGATCCGATTACCAGTGATAACCGCACGTTTAATTGCGCTGAGTTTAAGCGAAATATCTAATAGACCCGCATTCTAAAGAGATGCATTTACATAAGGCAATGAAAGAAATATGCGCTGTCGCAATAGATTTTGGCAATGCACTTTAAAATTCGCTATTGCAGCTATCTTGATTGCGCTGAGCGGCTTGGGTTTTGGCCAAAATGAACCCGCAGCCACTACGCCGGCCACTGAAGCATCGGCCTCTAGCGCCTCCTCTGCCCCACCTGAAAAGCCACTCTACGCCGATACGGTTGAACGCGATAATGCCCTGTTGGTAAAAGCATTTACCGCTATCGCCAAAGAAGACGAACTGCAATGGATAGAAACACCTGATGAAAAAGTGCTGTCACTCTACAAGGCGGGTGAAACGCGCAAAACCAAAGGGGTTTTACTGATCATACACGCACCTGAAAGCCCACAGTTGTGGCCAACAAACCTGGAGAACCTCCGCCGCCACTTACCGCTTTACGGTTGGGGAACCATGGCATTGCCCTTACCTGCCAGATACCCAACTACAATTCCAGAGCGAACATCCTCATCAGCCAGCAGCGCGCCGGCAGAACCAGCTGAAGCCGCTGCGGCAAGCTCTGCACCCTCTGAGCCGGTTGCTGCTGCAGCAAGCTCATCTTCGTCATCGGCGAAACCAGTGATTCCTAGAGAGAAATTGATTGCTGGGCGTGTTGAAGCCGCTATCGCCCAATTGAATAAGTTAGGGCAATTCAATCTGGTTGTTATGGTAGACAACAGCAGCGCGCCCGATGCACTGGCCAGCCTGTACAAGAAAATTAACCCGGGTACTACTTCCGGGGATACGGTCGACGGTCCTTTGCAGGCCATGATTTTGGTAAACCTGCAAGACCAGGAACCGCTCTCAAAAGATCAGCTGGCGGCGATATTCTCCGTGAGTGCATTACCGGTGATGGATGTCTTTTTTCGCGTTGATGACAGCGCCCAGAAAGAGCTGCGCCGCAAACACCAAGCCGAAGCTATGCGAAAAGATCTTAAAGATTACCAACAATTGGTACTACCGATTCAACCGCCCGTGACCTTGGACGATACCAAGAGCTTTTGGCTCACCAAAGTGCATGGATTTATGGAGCGAAAAGCAGAGGGCAATGAATTATCCGGTGGGGCTAAGAGATGAGTTACAACAATTCTATCGACAACAGAAGAAGCAACCCTCCCCCTATGATTTTTAGATGTTACATTACGAAACGGAATAAAAGACAAGTCAGCTTATGATATAAACTTATCAAAAGAACATTTTTTTATCGAAAAATGTTGTTCATCTGCATTTAGTTATAAAAAGCCACTTTCTGTGACGTGCCGCACAAAAAATAAATCAGTAAAAATTCAATCCCATCAAATAGTTACCCATCAAGCGCCTATTTTTCTAAACAAACATATAGCGTACAAATTCATATAAAAAGCAAAACCTATATAACTTTGATCTTTGTCTAAAAAAAATGGCGCATATATCTTCATTCAAAGCTTGGCTTGACCAACACCAAATCAAGCAGGTTAATTTTCTAAATAAACCACTTACAACAAAAAAGAGAGAGGTTTCAACCAATGACATCAGTAAAAAAATTTCGTGCAACGGTTAAGAATATTGCTTTAAGTGCTTGTGGGCTCGGATTATCACTTTCTGCCTTCGCAGCCTTTAACACTGCCCCACCTACTACAGGTGCCATGACTTCGGATACTTATCGTAATTTAGCAAGCGAAATGGGCAAAACCGATGCCACCCCCAAACTCACTGATGCCTGGAACAAGATGTTTGGTACCGATACCAATTACAACCTGTACAACTCGTTTGGCACCGACAAAGCCTATATCAAAGCCCCTGACAGCAACGATATTCGTACCGAGGGGCAATCCTGGGGGCTGACGGTTGCTGTGATGATGGATAAGCAAACTGAGTTCGATAAGCTCTGGCGTTTTGCTGCCGCCTATCAACGCAACACCACCGGCAGTTATCCCGGCACATTCGCTTGGCAAGTAAAGCTGGATGCCAACAATCAACCTTATAAAGCCGATATAGGCCCAGCACCTGATGGCGAACTCTATTTCGCATTTGCGCTACTAAACGCCGACGCCCGTTGGGGCAGTACTGGCAGTATTAATTATTACAGTGAAGCCATGGCGGTCTTAGGTGCATTAAAGACCTACCTAATGGTTAACAACATGATTGTATTTTCACCCTCAGTGTCCAACGTAACTGATCCTTCGTACAATATTCCAGCGTTTTACAACTACTTTGCAAAACGTGTAACTGCTCAAGCAGACAAAGATTATTGGAACAACGCGGCAACGACCAGTCGCACTTTCTTGCAGAATCATTTATCAACAGCACCGAGTGGTTTACCAACATTTTTAGCATCGCCAGCGGGCGGTTACCTCTCTGGCAACTTGTTTGCAGGCCAAGCAAATCCAGCTCAATACTATGAGTACGATGCATGGCGTGTAGCATTGAATATAGCGATGGATGCACACCTAACCGGTGTGCAGCCTTGGCAAAAAACCGCCGTTGATAAGTTGCTTACATTCTTAAAAAACAAAAATGATACTGATACTTGCTACAAGCAAAAATACGATGCGGGTGTTGCAGTTACTACCGGCAACTATTGTGCAGATGTAGGGCAAAAAGCAGCCAACGCCGTTGCTTTGTTAGCATCAACCAACTCAACGAATGCCAGCTTTTTCTTTGATCAATTCTGGACAAGTAGCTTCCCTAGCGGAACTTACCGTTACTACGGCGGCTCGCTCTACATGTTGAGCATGTTACATACCACCGGACAGTTTAAGTTTTATATGCCAAGCACCGGTTCATCCAATACCAATAAAATTCTTAACGGTACTTTTGATAGCAACTTAACCAATTGGACCAATAACGCCACCAGCCCAGCGGCAGCAACGTTTAGTGTGGTTAGCGGGCAAGCCAAGGCTAGTATTACTGCGGCGGGATCTACAACGTATGGCATCCAATTTTCGCAAGCAACTAGCATTGTCGCCGGCAAATCTTACAAGCTGGATTTTGATGCAAAAGTTACCGAAGGCAGTTCACGCTCCATAGGTGTAAACATCGAAAAAGCAGCATCGCCCTATACACAGTACGGCACCAGCACACACAACCTGACAACAACATTAACGCACTTCACCAAAACCTTTACAGCGGTGAGTGCATCTGACACCGGCGCACGTTTAGTATTCCAATTGGGCGGGAATGCAAATGATGTTGTTATAGATAATGTGGTGCTGATTCAACAATAAGTCGCGGTAACATTTTTACGGACAAAAAAACGCCCAGTATTTATTACTGGGCGTTTTTCAATAGGGTTTCAACAGGTACCGGAATCAATCCTAGATCGCCAGAAGCAGCATCCTAGCCACCTCGATATTAGTCGCATCCATTGACCTTTCTTGGTCAACCTCACTTCCCTGAATACCTCCTTGTTGACGCCATTTTCCAGTAATTGGAGCAACCAGCCTAGTCGCCAATGGCGCTAAATGTTGTAGGAAATTGACCATAGTTTTAGGGCGACATTCGCTACAACTTTTGACGACATAACCCCGTAAGCTGCAGACTAAAGCGGTGCTTTCAGTGCTAATAAGGTTTGATGTAGCTCACCGATAGCAGGCGGATAGCAACCGCGCGTTGCCAAATAGTGCTCATTAAAGAGTTGGAAATAGTCCAACAAGGCATTGCTGTTGGCCTGTTCACCCGCCATTTGCAGACACAGAGCTGCCGCTTCAGCGGTGGAAAAATAATCGTCTTGATGGGATTTGCGTACCGCATAGCCGCGCAACACACCCTCCGGCAGAGTCACGCAGGGAACATCCTCCAACCAGCGGCTCAAATGAAACATGCGGCCACTTTGCTTCCAGGTTGCATCCAACAAAATAAAGGTTTTGAGCTTGTCGTTTTGCGGAATTTCAGTGAACACCTTGCGCGCTTTCGCCTTGGCTTCTGGCGTATCCGCAGGAAAGACTAGAAAGCACTGGCGATTAACATCACTCAACACATCCAAAAGTTGTTGCTCCGGCTCGGTACGGCTCCAACAAAATGCGTGAGTCTGCGAGGGAAATACATCGGCAATTAAACGCCCAGTATTAGTCGGTTTAAAAATCTCAATGCGATGCAACAAGAGCACAAACTCCACCCCAGAACGTAAGCGAGGTTGCCACGGGCAAATACACGCATAGACCGCCAACTGGCAGTGTTCACAGCGAATAACAGATTTACCGCGGGCAGAGAATTCGGTGGTCGATTCAGCCATGCAGCGTTCGCGCAAGCGCTGAAAAGAGGTTTTTTCGGAGGGAAGCATAAGGTGGGGTCGCGAACTAAATGAACTGCGATTTTAGCACCTACCCTCGCCCCTAGAAAGAAATCCTTAGACAAAGACGAGCATCATTGTGAAAAAAATAATCAAGCCCCTAAACGCGGATTGCGGGCGCGTTAGATTTAGATAACAATCTTGCTGGCTTATTGTTTTTCAGTCTTCCAATAAACACACATCAACCTGATGGGCGTGACTCTCGTTAAATCTATCTTCAAAGGAGCAATCTTATGAAATCAATCGCAAAAAAACTTAGCTTTCTTTTATTGGTTTCCGCCAGTGCAAATCTATTAGCCCACACTGCTTTGGCCGCTGATGCACCCGCTAAAGATAAGCAAGCAAAACAAGCCATTGAAACACGCAAAGCCGCATTTCACTTAATCGCCACCAGCTTCAAACCTATTGGCGATTCAGTGCAAGGTAAAGCCGAATTTAACCAAGCCGATATTCAAAAACGCGCCAACCGCATTTTAATGCTGACCGACTTTTTGGAAGCCTCATTCCCTGAATCATCCAACCTTGGCAAACCAGATACCGAAGCAAGTGCCGATATATGGGCCAAAAAAGCTGAGTTCGATAAAAAGTTAAAAGACTTCCAAGAACACGCAGCAACCTTGGCCAAAGTATCTGCTACGGAAACCAGCGCAACACCAGCATTTAAAGATGCTTTTAGCGCAGTAGCCAAAGACTGCAAAGGTTGCCACGATAATTTTAAGGTTAAATAAAACGCTCTGCTTTATAGAGCCCTCAAAAAAAAACGCCCTTAAAATTCTTAAGGGCGTTTTTTTAGATTGCTCAATTCCAAGTAGAATTAGAACTGTTGCATTAGTGTATGTCTATTTTTTTGACCACAGCGTTACTTCATCACCAAGCTTTTTAAACCAACGCTCAAACGCTAAATTGATGCGCATATTCGTTTGCACACGATCATTTTTTTCCCACATAAAACCAAGTTCCTGCTCATCACTCGCCATAGCCAATAGTTGGTTGCTAACTGAATCATAAAGCTCATATACCGCTATCATACGACCAAAACCTCTGGTGTAAACGTCAACCTTTTGCGGACGACCTTTGAAATCATCTTTAGAACCCAGCGGGGCAATTTCAACTATCTTCATTTTTAAAACTAAAGTATCGCTAGCCGGAGTATTTGCTACAGTAAGCACACCCTTACTAACTAAATATTCCTCTGCCGCTTCGCGATACTTTTGTTGATAAAACGCTTTGTCGTCTTTGTTTAACTCCCAAGGCGTCTCATGAACTGAAGAAGTTGAAGACCTGGTAATTTTAACGTTCGACATATCCAAATCATTGAGAATGACTTTTTTATATTGAGTAAATTTTGCATTAGGTAAGGTAAAGAACACATCAAAGTTGGATTGTTTAATATCCACCAAGCCCGCCTGTTTTGCCTGAGTATTCGCCGCTTTTTCATGGGGCTGTAAAGTACTGCACGCGCTTAGACTAAGCCCAAGCAAGACAATAAGAAGCTTGGGCTTCATCCCAATAGCTTTCATTAAAATCGCTTTCATTAAAGTCTCCTCTATCAAAATAGGTTTCATTCACCGGTTGGAACCTATTGAACCACAAGTCTAATGATTAGAATGCAATTCATAAGATGTTTTTTGTTAAATATTGTTCCCACACACTCTGAATTCTCTTCTTGCATAGTCCACATACTTGAGTAGCAAAAACTGAAATACGTGTATATCTAACTCACCTCTTGGACAAAAACAGTATAAGTAACAGTAAAGAAATGTTTGCGCGTTACCAATAGTGACTATACTCATTTTACTCAGAACGTTTTTAATCTGGGTGCAAACTCCGTGAAATGGTAGAAACAACTACCGCAGTACTGGATAGTTTGTTTCAAAAAATACCATTTCTCTTGCAGGTCAAACTCTTAAAAATGGTAATAAAAATATGTCATATCATGTTCAGCAAAATACCCAGCAAAGATCCATCGGAATTTTTATTGTTATAGCATTTCACGTGCTACTCATTTGGGCTCTCGCCACTGGTCTTGGAACGACTATAGCGACGCTTATTACGCCTGACTCCATCAAACTCACACCCTTAGAAAAACAGATTGTTCCTCCGCCCACCGAAGCCCCTCTAGAACCCGTTATCGATAACCGACCCCAAGTTATTATTGATCCGAAAATTACTCCTAACATCATATTTGATGATGCATTACCGCCCCTTGTTACCAGCCCAAGTAGCGGCGAGCCTGTGATCCCTTCAAATCTTTCAAAAGCCAAGCTCCTAAAAGCCAGTAAACCAGATTACCCTTCTGCGGCTGCGCGTTTGGGTGAAGAAGGCGCTACTGGATTAAAGCTCTTTATAAATGTGGATGGTCGTGTCTCTGACGTGCAACTTATATCGTCAAGCGGATCTTCACGCCTCGATGATGCAGCCGTTAAACATGCAAAACGAAATTGGGTATTCAGCCCTTGTACCGAAGGCGGTAAAGCTGTTGCATGTTGGCACCAGACTAAACTCGTGTGGCAATTAAAAGATGCAGGCCGTTAAGTAATTTAAAAATACACGTGTAAAAAAACAAAGGAGGCTCAGCCTCCTTTGTTTTTTTGTATCAGATAATGCAATCCGAATTTACGGGCTAACTTTACGCTCTACAATTACTTGATCAATTTCAACGCGACGATTAGGCGCCAAGCATTCAATCAACGCCGCTTTTTTAGTTTCGGTACATTGCACAACTGGTTCAGATTCGCCTTTGCCAACTACTTGTAAGCGACCAGCTTCAATGCCTTTGCTTGCGATGTAACTTTTAACGGCGTCTGCCCGACGCTCAGACAATTTCTGATTGTACTCATCTGACCCCAAACGATCTGTGTGGCCAACAATAACGATTTGGCTTGGGCCACCATCGGTTTTTAGCGCTGCAGCTATTTGATCCAATTTTGGTTGTGGCATAGAAAGCTTCTCGCTATCAAAACCAAACAACTCGGTAGATGACAAGGTATATTTTTCAAAGCGTGGCGCTGGTGGCGCAACTACAACTGGAACCGGTGCTGGAGCAGGCGGAAGAGCTTTCACAACTGGCGCAGGAGCAGGTTTAGCGCCAAAGCGATAGACAACACCTACAGAGAACAAATCAATATTGTTATGGTCGTAAAGTGCATTACTAATTACATAACGCTCAGCTTCAGCACGCATGGACAAAGATTCAGTAAATTTATATTCCAAGCCTACACCTGCTTTTGGAAAAGTATCACGATCACTTAGCTCTCCACTCATACCAGCGGCAGCGCCAAATCCATCGAATGTATTCTGTGTTAATGCGCGGGTAACACCAAGGCGACCAAAGGCTGAAAAGTTTTCAGTAAAAGGTACATAACCCACAACGTCAATATTTATACCCCTGACTTGCATGTTGGAATGAATTGCACCAACAGGAAGTGTCGTTGCGTAAATTTGAAATTCACCCAAATCAAAATACCCCGCTTCGAGCGACACATATTGATTAAATTGATAACCGCCAAACAACTTCCCGCCGCCGTCGATAATATTGTCACCGACAACAGTTGTGAAAAGCCCAGGAGAAACCTGAGTCATTATGGTGTGCTCATCAAGACGAGCGCGAGATTGGCCTAAGTTGCCACCAAGGTACCAACCTGCGTCATCGTTTGCGAAGGTTACTGAGCTCGTCATAGCGGCTGCTATTGCACAAGCTAAAATTCCAGATGCTTTAATAAATTTCATGTGTGTATTCTCATTCATGTATTTGTGTGTGAGCTAACAGAGTGGATCCATCAACGTGCTATTTTTTTACTAACTGCTGATTCATTTTCAAAACTGCAGTTGTTGATATGGATAATAAAGAAAGGGGAATGCTAGTTCGGTACGTTGCCGAACATAGGGAAGAAAGAAATAACCAAACAAAAACAACAAAGGAGGCCGAAGCCTCCTTTGTTGTTTTTTTGCGAGCAGTTGTTTTTGCGAGTTTTTTTATGTAAGTCAGTACAACTAATTAACTGACAAACACCCGCGCATTTCTAAATAGACGCAACCAAGCACCATCATCCTTCCAATCATCTGGATGCCATGAATTAGTCACCGCGCGGAATACACGCTCAGGGTGCGGCATCATGATAGTCACGCGACCATCTTTGCTTGCCACACTGGTAATACCGAGCGGTGAACCATTGGGGTTGGCTGGATAAGTTTCAGTAGCATTCAAGTTGTTGTCGATAAAACGCAACGCCACTGTGCCGCTGTCGTTACACACTTTTAGCGCATCAGTATTTGCAAACTCTGCGTAACCTTCACCGTGTGCAACAGCCACCGGCATATGCGAACCGGCCATACCTTTGAACAATACCGATGATGATTCTTGCACTTGTACCAAGCTGAAACGCGCTTCAAATTGTTCAGACAAGTTGCGAACAAAACGCGGCCAGTGATCTGCACCGGGAATTAAATTTTTCAAGTTGGACATCATTTGACAGCCGTTACACACACCCAAACTGAAGGTGTCATTACGGTGGAAGAATTGTTCAAACTCATCGCGCACTTTGTTGTTGAACAAAATGGTTTTCGACCAGCCTTCACCGGCACCGAGTACATCACCGTAAGAGAAACCACCGCAGGCTACTAAGCCTTTGAAAGTTTCTAGCGATACGCGACCCGACAAGAAATCACTCATGTGCACATCAACTGCATTGAATCCAGCGCGATCAAATGCCGCTGCCATTTCCACATGACCATTCACACCTTGCTCACGTAATACAGCAATGGATGGACGAACGCCCGTGTTAATAAAGGGTGCAGCAACATCGTCGTTTTGATCAAAGCTAAGTTTTACACTCATACCTGGATCAGTTTTTAGGATGCCTTCAAATTCAGATTTTGCACATGCAGGGTTATCGCGCATTGCTTGAATGCGATAACTAGTTTCAGCCCACAAGCTTTGCATTACCGCACGGGATTGATCGAACAAGCTGCTGCCGTTTTGCGAAATACTGATGGTATCTTCGCCGTTCAATTGACCAATCACGTTTACGTGAGTGATGCCTGCGGCTGTGAAACGCGCTTGGACAACAGCAGATTTCTCGCGCGCCACTTGCAACACTGCGCCCGCTTCTTCACTGAATAAAACGGCAAGTGCGTCGTCGCCAAGACCGTCTAGACTGACATCCACACCGACGTGACCAGCAAACGCCATCTCCGCGATTGTCGCAAATAAACCACCATCACTGCGGTCGTGATACGCAAGGATTTCATTAGCAGCAATGCTTGCTTGCATCGCATTAAAAAAGCCTTTGAGTTGTGCGCCCGAATCCAAATCCGCTGGCACCTCACCCATTTGGTTGTAAACCTGCGCGAGAATCGAACCACCTAAACGGTTTTTACCGTTACCAAGATCAACCAAAATTAAATCAGTAGCGCCTTTGTCGGTACGCAATTGTGGAGTCAGTGTTTGACGCACATCCACCACTGGAGCGAAGGCAGAAATTACTAAAGATAACGGAGCAGTAACTGCTTTCGACTTGCCGTTTTCCTGCCATGCAGTACGCATTGACATAGAGTCTTTGCCCACAGGAATCGTAATGCCCAACTCAGGGCACAACTCCATACCCACCGCTTGCACGGTGCGGTACATTTTCTCGTCTTCACCTTTGTGGCCTGCAGCGCACATCCAGTTGGCGGAGAGTTTTACGTCGGATAATTTTTCAATGCGTGTTGCCGCGATATTGGTAATCGCCTCTGCAATCGCCATACGTCCAGACGCTGGGCCATCCAACAGAGCAAGCGGAGTACGCTCGCCCATGCTCATAGCTTCGCCTTTGATACTGTCGTAACTCACAGTGGTAACGGCACAATCTGCAACCGGAACTTGCCACGGACCAACCATTTGATCGCGCACAACCATACCGGTAACCGAGCGGTCGCCGATGGTGATAAGGAAGTTTTTGCTCGCTACCGCTGGGTGCTTGAGTACACGCTCAGCCGCATCGTTAATATTGATATCTTCAGTAGAAAACGCGCTCACCGCCGCTTTGTGCTTGTCAGCAACGCGGTGCATTTTTGGCGGTTTGCCGAAGAGTACAGACATGGGCAGGTCAACGGGCTTGGCATCGAAGTGTTTATCGTTCAGGGTCAAGTGCTTCTCATCAGTCGCCTCGCCGACTACCGCGAACGGAGCGCGCTCGCGCTTACAAATTGCTTCAAAGCGAGCTAAATCTTCGGGATTAATCGCCAACACATAACGCTCTTGCGATTCATTACACCAAATCGCCAGGGGGCTCATGCTTGCTTCGTCATTAGGCACATTGCGCAATTCAAACTTGCCACCGGTGCCGCCGTCTTTCACTAACTCTGGGAAGGCGTTAGACAAACCACCCGCACCTACGTCATGAATAAAGGCGATAGGATTTTTTGCGCCCTGCTGCCAGCATGCATCAATCACTTCTTGGCAACGGCGTTCCATTTCTGGGTTTTGACGTTGAACTGAGGCGAAATCCAAATCTTCTGAGGATGAGCCAGAAGCCATAGACGAAGCCGCACCGCCACCCAAACCAATCAACATGGCTGGGCCGCCAAGCACCACTAATTTAGCGCCTGCCGTAAACGGGGTTTTAATCACGTGTTCGGCTTTGATATTGCCGTAACCACCCGCCAACATAATCGGCTTGTGGT
>JACCDN011106413.1_pt1 | contig 12317 bp, 10 predicted proteins | sample 7441691 | NCBI WGS metagenome assembly JACCDN01 (sample SAMN15323439, study PRJNA562643) | freshwater metagenome | isolation source: river surface water | place: USA:Blue River Watershed | collected 2017-08-16 | reverse complement strand
GTGACCCAATTTTGTTCGGTCACGTGCTCAAGGCATTCTTCGCTGATGTGTTTGCAAAGTACGGCAACGACCTGGCTGCTGCTGGTCTAAGTGCAAACGATGGTCTTGGTTCGATTCTTGCTGGACTTTCATCGGTTGCAAACGGAAACGAAATTGCCGCTGCGTTTGATGCTGCACTTAGCAATGGACCACGCATCAGTTACGTTAACAGCGACAAGGGCATAACTAACCTGCACGTTCCATCTGACGTCATCGTGGATGCATCGATTCCAGCTTTGATTCGCAATGGTGGAAAGCTTTGGGGCAAGGATGGCTCAGAGGATGACACCTTGGCAGTGATTCCAGACTCTTCATACGCCAGCCTTTACCAGACCGCTTTCGATGACATGATCGCGAATGGCCCACTTGACCCTGCGACTATCGGCACTGTGCCAAACGTTGGGCTTATGGCTCAGGCAGCAGAGGAATACGGAAGCCACGACAAGACTTTCGAGATAAAGTCGGCTGGTCGCGTTGATGTAATCAACGCTTCAGGTCAGGTTTTGCTCTCGCACGAGGTACAGCAGGGTGATATCTGGCGTGCTACTCAGACCAAGGACGTTGCAGTTCGCGACTGGGTAAAGCTTGCAGTTTCTCGTGCTCGCGCAACTAATGTTCCAGCTGTTTTCTGGTTGGACGAGAAACGCGCACACGACGCAGAACTAATCGCAAAGGTTAAGAATTATCTGGGCGAGCACGACACCGATGGCTTGACAATTGAAATTTTGAATTATGCAGATGCAACAAAGTACTCATTTGGTCGAATCCGTCAGGGTCTTGACACCATCTCGGTTACCGGAAACGTTTTGCGTGACTATCTAACTGACCTTTTCCCAATTCTTGAGGTTGGTACCAGTGCCAAGATGCTTTCGATTGTTCCGCTCCTCAACGGCGGTGGATTGTTCGAGACTGGTGCCGGTGGTTCAGCGCCGAAGCACGTTCAACAGTTCCTCGAAGAGAACTACTTACGTTGGGATTCACTTGGTGAGTTCTTTGCAATCGCTGCTTCGTTCGAACACCTAGCAAACGTAACCGGTAACAAGCGAGCACAAGTGTTGGCCGACACTCTCGACCGAGCAACTGGCACCTTCTTGGAAACCGACCGTTCACCTGGACGAAAGATTGGCACCATCGACAACCGAGGCAGCCACTTCTATCTTGGTCTCTACTGGGCACAGGAACTCGCTGGTCAGACTGCAGATGCAGATCTCGCTCAGAAATTTGCGGTGCTAGCCGCGGAGCTAACCGCTGCCGAGGGCAAGATCGTCGAGGAGCTCATTGCGGTTCAGGGCTCACCAATTGACATCGGTGGTTACTACCGTCCAAATGCAGAGTTGGTCGAGAAGGCAATGCGCCCATCGGCAACACTGAACTCAGCGTTGGCCAAGTTCGGGAACTAGTTCTAAAGAACTAACCCTCGATGCTTTGGCGTCGAGGGTATTTCTTTTAAGGCGTATTCTCAATGAATAAGAGAGCACTAGATAGAGGACTCATGGCAAAAAAGGCGCAGGTTTCGGTAACCGGTCGATTGCTTTCTGTCTTGGAGGCTTTCGAAGACACTAACAAAACCTTGTCAATTGTAGAGATTGCAGAAAAGACTGGACTGCCGCGTTCAACAACTTATCGAATGGTTAATGATCTTGAAATCTGGGGTGCTCTGACCAAGAACTCCGATTCTACATATCAGGTCGGTATCAGGATTTGGGAGCTCGGTCAGCATGCCGGGCTGTCACAGCATGAGCATGTGGTGAGACCTTATCTTCAAGATTTGTTCGACCTTGCGCATGAGAATGTGCACATGGCTGTGCGTCAGGGTGCAACTGCTTTATATGTTGACAAGATTTATGGTTCGAAAAAACTTCCCATGGTTTCAAGAGTTGGGTCAAAACTTCCACTTCATTCGACTGCGGTAGGAAGAGTCCTGCTGGCAGCAGAGCCTGCTTGGTTTGTGAAAACATACCTAGACAAGAAACTCGTGGCACCAACTTCGAAAACTACTTTGAATCGTGAAGCACTTGAGAAGGAATTGCGTCAAGTGAAAAGGCAGGGCTATGCATTGACCGTGGAGCAAATGCGTTTGGGCGCATCGTCAATAGCCGTGCCGATTGTGGTTGCCAAGGAAACAATTGCTTCGGTCGGTATCGTGGTGGATTCTGCTCGTGAGTCTGAGTTGCAGCGACACCTGCCGCTCCTGCGTGGAACTGCGGATCGAATTCAGACGGCCCTGACTCCGGCGCAGCGGCTCCCAAAAGTTACTCTCCGCTAGCACACTGGGCTCATTGAATTGTGAAGATTTGATAACGCCTAGGTGTTATTTTCTCACTGAATGAGAATGGGCTTTCTTCGCTCTCGGCACTTCGAAACAATTCGAATAACACTCGATGGAGAGGACAAAATGTCAGACGCAGCATGCCCAGCCGGTTACCACGGCTTCGAGCCCTTTGACATGAACAACCCGTTCCCGGCTTATGAAGAACTACGACGCGAACAGCCGGTGATGTTCGACGACCGCATTGGTTACTACGTCGTAACCCGATATGAAGACGTCAAGTCAACCTTCGAGAACTGGGAAACTTTCTCTTCTGAAAACGCGCAGGCGCCAATCCGTCCACTTGGCGAACCAGCTAAAAAGATCATGAACGAGGGTGGCTTCACCGCCTATTCTGGACTTTCGGCTCGCATACCGCCCGAGCACACTCGTATCCGAGCAGTGGCATCAAAGGCTTTTACTCCTCGTCGCTATAAAGTTATGGAACCCCTAATCCGCGATAACGTGAACGCTCTGATTGACCAGATGCTCGCTAAGAGAACAGCCGGTGGCGACATCCTTGCTGACATCGCATATGACTTACCAACCATCACCATTCTTACTTTGCTTGGTGTACCAATTACTAAGATTCCTGAAGTTAAGGAGTGGGCGACTAGCCGCGCTGTTATCACTTGGGCTGATCTCACTGACGATGAACAAATTCCACATGCTCACAACATGGTGAAGTATTGGAACTACTGCCAGCACCTTGTCGCAAATGCAAAGGTCAACCCAGGCGACAACCTAGTAACCGATCTAGTTGATTTACAGGCAGCCGGAGAAGAAATTTCGGATCACGAAATTGCTTCAGTGCTGTACAGCATGCTTTTTGCCGGACACGAAACCACCACCACTTTGATTAGCAATGCATTGCGGGTACTGCTACAGCACCGTGTTGCTTACGAGGCAATTGTTGCTGACCCAGAAAGAATTCCTGGAGCCATTGATGAAGTGCTTCGCTTCAGCCCTAGCATCACTGCTTGGAGACGCAAGGCTGTTAAGGATGGAGTAATTGGCGGAGTGGAGATTCCTGCTGGTTCAAACATTCTTTTGGTAATGGGCTCAGCAAACCGTGATGATGCCGTATTTGACCAACCAGATGCCTTTGACATTGGTCGTGAAAATGCTCGAAGCCACTTGGCTTTTGGGTATGGAATTCACTATTGCCTAGGCAACATGCTTGCAAAGTTGCAAGCACGCGTTGCTATTGAGGAGATTAGTAAGAATGTGCCTTCACTGCGGCTCAAGCCTGGATCCGAAATCAGTTTTGGGCAAAACCTATCCTTCCGCGTCCCAACCGCAGTACCTGTGGAGTGGGACGTCGAGGCCGCTTAGTCACCAAGAAGAAATCAGGAAAGCTACAACGATGTATACCTTCCCATTTGATTCGGATGAGACTCCTCAGCACGAGAAGTTAGGTGGCAAGTGCACCAGTCTCGCGATTATGACCAAGGCCGGCGCTCCGGTGCCTCCTGGGTTTGCGGTGACCACCGACGCTTTTGATGCCGTGATGCAGCAAACAGACTTGCTTCAGCAGATTCAGTCGTTACAAGCCGGACTCGACTTTGATGATGTGAAAGCTGTTGATTCCGTATCAGAAAAAATTCGCGCATTGATTATGGAGCAGCCGGTACCTGCTCCAGTGCACGACGCAACTCATGAGGCGTATGAAAAGTTGATGGAACTTTGCGGTGGCGAAGTTCCGGTTGCAGTTCGCTCGAGTGCAACTGCCGAAGATTTGCCAGACGCTTCATTTGCCGGACAGCAGGACACCTACCTTTGGATAGTTGGCCGCAGCAATGTGATGCAAAAGATTCGTGAATGTTGGGCCAGCCTCTACACCTCTCGCGCAATGACCTATCGCAAGTCGAACAACATTCTCGAAGAAGGTTTGTCTATGGCAGTTGCCGTGCAGAAAATGGTTAACGCTCGCTCTTCAGGTGTAGCCATGACCATAGACCCCAGCAACGGCGACAAATCAAAAATTGTGATTGACGCGAGCTGGGGCCTTGGCGAGATGGTTGTTTCTGGAGAAGTAACTCCAGACAACTTTGTGATCGACAAGGTCATGCTGCACCCGGTAAAGCGCATCATTGGAGACAAGCATGAAGAGCTAATTCCGGATGGCAAGGGCGGCATTACTCGCAACGAAGTCGACGAAGATCGTCGCAAGTCACAATGTTTGAGCGACGAAGAACTTACCGCAGTAGCACGTTTGGCAAAGAGTGCCGAAAAGCACTACGGCTGCGTGCAAGACATCGAATGGGCAATCGATGCAGATCTTCCAGAGGGAAAGAACGTGCTGCTTTTGCAGTCACGTCCAGAAACCGTCTGGTCGCAAAAGCCAGCTGAAGTGAAAATCACTTCTTCTGGTTCGGGAATCGAAGCAATCACTAACTCGCTTATGGCGCAAATGTCAGATCGCTTTGGCACCTCTGGAAAGTAACTGAAACAAAGCATTAAAACGCACCACAATCAGCATTACATCAACGAAGAGTAACTAAGAAAGTGAGCAGAAAGTGAAGCGAAAGAGTTTCGATTCGCCGTATGACCTGCACGCCCCAGCTGGTGCTGAGGGTTGGCAAGAGTTGTATCCATACAACCTTGTATTCCGCGATAACTTGCGTGACAAGGAAGACAAAAAGTTTTGGTTTTGCGACAGTCAGCACTGGCCAAACGTATTCAAGCCGTTCGAGACTGTCGGTGTTGAATTCGCCGTGCGCTGTCTAGGCGCCTATAACACCCGCCACTACATCATTCCGCCAGCTAACGGTATCGAGTTCCGTATCCACAACGGCTACTGCTACATGAGTCCAGTTGGCGTGGCACCGGAGCTAATTCCAGATCGCGTTCCGCACTTCTTGCAGCGCGCCGGTCACTACTTCCAGAACTGGGAGAGCCTCCTAGAGAACTGGAAGAAGAAGGTACACGCAACCATCGAAGAAATGGATGCCATCGAATTCCAAGCGCTTCCAGAAATGGTTGACTTCTCTGTTGTTGAGTCTGGTGCCGGAATCGACCCAACCGCAAAGATGATGGCCGACTACGACCGTCTAATCCAGTTGGCATACCAGAATTGGGAATACCACTTTGAGTTCCTAAACCTCGGTTATGTTGCCTACTTAGACTTCTTTATGTTCTGTAAGGAAACCTTCCCTGGCATTCCTGATCTTGCCATCGCAAAGATGGTTATGGGTGTTGACTCAGTACTGTTCCGCCCAGACGACGAGCTAAAGACTTTGGCAATGATGGCAGCAAACCTCGGACTTGCAGATGTGTTTGCAAAGAACGATGGTGCTGAAGCAATCACCAACGCGCTGAATGCATCTGAAAAGGGTCGCGAGTGGGTTACCGCTTGGAACAATGCACAGAATCCATGGTTCAACTACACCAGCGGAAACGGTTTCTACGGTAGCGACGTTTACTGGCGCGATCACCTAGACCTACCAATGGGTTACGTACAGGATTACGTTCGTCGTGCAGCAGCCGGTGAACAACTTCACCGTCCAAAGGATGCACTCATTATTGAGCGTGATCGCATCGTTGGTGAGTACAGCGAATTCCTCGAAGGTGAAGCAAAGGCAACATTCGAAGGCAAGCTTGGCTTGGCTCGCACTGTTTACCCATACGTTGAAGACCACAACTTCTACATCGAGCACTGGACCATGGGCGTGTTCTGGCGCAAGGTTCGACAGCTAAGCCGTGTACTTCACGGTTATGGCTTCTGGAACCAGCCAGACGACATGTTGTACCTAACTCGTGACGAAGTTCGTCCGGTGCTATTCGACTTGGCTACCGGTTGGGGTGTGGGTGCTGACTGCATCGCTCCTAGCTACTGGCCAGCGGAAATTGAGCGTCGTCGCAAGATTGTCGATGCCTTGAGCACTGCTCGTCCAGAGCCTGCGTTCAACGAGCCACCTGCCGAGATTAACGAGCCATTCACCATCATGCTCTGGGGTATCACCACCGAGCAGGTAGCTCAGTGGCTTGGTGGCGATGAAGACGACCCAAACACTCTGAAGGGTATGGCGGCTTCTCCAGGTGTGGTTGAAGGAAAGGCGAGAATCATCACCGGTCCTGAGCAGCTAGACCAGCTCGAGGATGGCGAGATTCTTGTAGCTCCGGTTACCGCTCCTTCATGGGGTCCGGTATTCGGCAAGATCAAGGCAACCGTTACCGACATCGGTGGAATGATGAGCCACGCTGCCATCGTCTGCCGCGAGTACGGATTGCCTGCAGTTACCGGAACCGGTTCGGCATCGACCAAGATTAAGACCGGTATGACCATCCGCGTTGATGGATCTAACGGCAAGGTCGAGATCGTCGGCTAACTTCGGTCACTAGAAAGCAAAGATATGTCAGCATCCCGCGAAGTGATCAACTATCTTGGTCGTGACGTCACGAACAAGTTGCCGCAAGCCGAGGTTGTCCCAGGCTTGATGGCACTCACTGAGCGGGATGCTGCTATCTGGCACCTAGCAAAAGATTTTTTGAAGACTCGCGATAACGACGCTCACTGTCTTTACGCCTACGGAATTGCCAATGCACTGCTTTCTCAAATTCCCGAAGCTCAGGAAAATATTGTTTTGCCTGCAATTTTGATTCACGACATTGGCTGGTCAACTGTGGATGAGCGTGAAAATTTGGAAGCAATTGCACCTGATCGAGATGGTTCAAGAAACAACCTAGTGATTCAGCATGAAAAAGAAGGTGCGAGAATTGCTCGCGACATACTAACTAAGGTTGGACTACCCGCTGAAGACATTGATGAAATTTGCGACATCATCGATGGACACGACACCAGACTGCAGCCAATCAGCGTAAATGATTCAGTTGTTAAAGATGCCGACAAGATTTGGCGCGTGTCTCCTCACGGCCGTCGAGTTGTTAACGACTGGTTTGGTCTAGACGATGAACAGTCACTTCGCCTATGCGCATACCGCGCCTACAATGAGCTATTCACCGATGCTGGACGTGCCATGAGCCGCGTGCTTGTATCGCTAGCCTCGATAGATATGACTCCTCAGATTTCTCAAACCTACCGACCAAAGGCCTAACGTGAATTTTGAACTAAAAGACAAAGTCGTGATTATCACCGGAGCTGCCGGTGGCCTTGGACGTGAATTTGCCCTTGGTTTTTCTGCTGCCGGCGCCAAGATTGTGGCCGCAGATGTGGCAGAAGCGGATCTTAACGAAACAGTTTCACTCGTAAAGGCTGCGGGGGGCGATGCTATTGCTGTGAAAGTGGACGTCACCGACAAAGCTTCAACTGATCAGTTGGCAGCCGCAGCGAAGTCACATTTTGGAAGCGTTGATGTGTTGGTCAACAATGCAGCAATTTATGCAACGCTAAAGCGCGCAAAATTCACCGAGCTGGATTCAGCCGAGTGGGATCGCGTAATGAACGTAAACGTCAAAGGCACTTGGTTGTGTTCGGCATCGGTTTACCCGCAGATGACCCAGCCTGGTGGGAGCATCATCAACATCGCCTCTGCAACTGTTTACAGTGGTTCACCGCACTGGATGCATTACGTTGCCAGTAAGTCTGCAGTAATTGGCATGACTCGCGTGATGGCAAAAGAAGTTGGTGCAACCGGCGTAACTGTAAACGCTATCGCTCCCGGTTTTACTCTCACCGATGCCAGCCTTTCATTGATAGAAGACGCGCAAAATTACGGCGTTGATCGGGGCGCGCTCAAGCGTGCTAGTCAGCCTGAAGACATCGTAGGCACCGCAATCTTCCTCGCTTCATCAAAAGCGAGTTACATCACCGGCCAAACCATTGTGGTCGATGGTGGGAAACAGTTTATTTAGCCCAGCAACTAAAACGAAAAGAAAGCAGCAAGATGCCAAAAGTAACTTATGTACTTCCAGATGGAACCGAGACAACACTCGATGCACGTGACGGTGACTCGGTTATGGAAACCGCAGTAAAGAATGGCATCAAGGGAATTGTTGCCGAGTGTGGTGGAGCTTGCTCCTGTGCTACCTGTCACGTATTTGTTGACGAGGCGTTCACAGAAATGGTGGGTGGGCCAGGTGACCTAGAAGATGACATGTTGGAGGGAGCGGCCTGTGACCGCCGCGAAACTAGCCGTCTGAGCTGCCAAATCAAGATGTGTGAGGCCTATGACGGCCTCCGCGTAGAAATCGCTCCTAAGCAGGTTTAGCGCATGTCTCGGGGAATATTGATCATCGGCGCCGGGCAATCCGGCATGCAGATTGCCGACAGCCTACGTGAGGGTGGATACAAAAGCGCCATCACCTTGGTTGGCGATGAACCAATCCCTCCGTACCAGCGACCACCACTTTCTAAGGCATTTCTTTACGGAGATGCCGATGAAGAAAGTCTCCAGTTCAGAAACGAGAAATTTTACGAAGACAACAACATTGAACTAGTTTTAGGCGATGCGGTTGTCGATGTCGAAAGTTCAGACGATGGCGGACTCGCCACCACTGCTTCTGGCAAAAAAATAGAATTTGAAAAACTCGCATTAACTCCTGGTTCAACGCCTCGAAAATTAAATCTTCCAGGCAGTGAACTTGATGGCGTGCTTTACATGCGCAGCATTGATGACGCAAAGAACCTAAAAGCACGCTGGTCAAACGCCAGGAACGTTGTCGTAATTGGCGGGGGTTTTATCGGCCTCGAGGTTGCCGCTGTAGCAACAAAGTCCGGCAAAAACGTCATCGTTCTTGAAGGATTAGATCGCATGATGGCTAGAGCGGTTTGCCCAATTACAAGCGAGTACTTTAAAGATTTTCACGAACGTCGCGGTGCGAAAATTGTACTCAATGCCAAGATTGCTGGATTCGCTGGAAGCAACAACCGAGTATCTGGAGTTCAACTTGAAGATGGCAGCGTAATCCACGCTGACATCGTGATGGTTGGAATTGGTGTGGTAGCAAGAACCGAGATTGCAGAGAAGCTCGGTCTTGAACTCACCAACGGCTTGATTGCAGTCAACGAATTTGCTGAAACCTCGAATCCGATGGTGGTTGCCGCGGGAGACGCCACACTGCTGCCAAACCCAACCGGCGCCGAGGGCAACGTGCGACTGGAGTCTGTCCAAAATGCGGTAGATCAAGCCAAGGTTGCTGCCCGCACGCTACTTGGCTATCGAGAGACTTATCGCGCGCTGCCATGGTTCTGGAGCGATCAGGCCGACATTAAGCTCCAGATTGCCGGTCTTTCAACCGGTTACGAACAAACGGTTTTACGAGGCAACCCAGCAGAAGATTCTTTTTCTGTTTTGTATTACAAGGACGGTCGTCTTATTGCGATTGATTGCATCAACCAACCGGTCGACTTCATGGCCGGCCGTCGCTGCCTCTCCAACGGACAAACCATCGACCCAGCTTCTGCAGCTGACTCTGCAACCACACTTAAGACCCTAATTACCGATTAGAAAGTAAGAGAAATGTCATACACACTAGAGACCGTAGATACAGTTGCAGGCGGTAAAAATCCAAAGGGCTCTTGGGGAAGTTTAGATGCACTATGGCGAGCGGTTGAAGAACCACTGCGTGCTCGTGGCAACGATATTCACACTCCACTCTCTTTCACATTTGCAGAATTCTTGCTCGACGCACATCCGGAGGCGGATGCTCTCGTTGTTCGTACGGCAATTTTGTTGCACGACACCGGCTGGTCACGTTGCGACGAATCAAAGATTTTTACTGAGGGGTTCCAGGGGGATTGGCGTAAGAGCGACATTCGCCGTTTGCACGAACTTGAAGGGTGCAACATTGCTCGCGAAGTTTTACCAGGACTAGGGTACGACGAAGTGACTATCAAGAAAGTCACTGACATCATTGATGGACATGACACTCGCATGGAGTCGTACTCAATAGAGGATTCACTTGTGCGCGATGCAGATCGTCTATGGCGATTCACTCCAGCAGGAATTGCATTAGCGAGCGGTTGGTTTAAGAAGACACCAAGTCAGTATCGCTTGCAGTTGGAACAGGGCACTTATCCTGAACTAATCACCGAGACTGCTCGAGCACTGGCTTCTGCTGAGCTAGCTAGATCAATCGATTTGCTAAAGCTCGACGTTATCTAGGAGAAGATTGTGGTTTTAAAACCCCTAACCAGTGAGTTTCACTCGGACTTTTTCATCGGTGGCGAATGGGTTCAGGCGCAAACCGCAGAGCGAATTCAGTTAGTGAATCCTGCGACCGAGCAGGTTTGGGGTGAAGTGCCAAATGGGCGCCGACGTGACATCGATCTTGCTGTAAATGCGGCCAGAGAGGTTTTTGATTCAGGGGTTTGGAGTCAGATTGGCGCTTCCAAGAGAGCCGAATTTATCAACCGATTTGCCGATGAACTCGCTGCTCGTGGAGAGCAAATGGCGGTGGCCATTTCCACCGAGAACGGATCACCGATTGCCGAGACTTCTGCTGCGGCATCACACTCAGCAGGGATATTGCGTTACTACGCCGGCCTTGCAGACTATGTGGATCAGGATGATCGCAGACCGTTTATTGGGACAAATCGTTACACCCAGGTGTATCGCGAACCTCGTGGGGTAGCTCTGCTAATCGCGCCTTGGAATTTTCCACTGACGCTAGTGATGGTGAAACTTGCACCGGCACTGATTGCAGGTTGCACAGTGGTAATTAAACCCGCGGCTGAGACTCCATTTGATTTACGTGTACTTATTGATGCAGCTCAAGCCGCCGGGATTCCAGCCGGAGTTATCAACATAATTACCGGAGATCGAGAAACCGGGGCGTTGCTGGTTCAACATTCTCAAATTTCTAAAGTTGCATTCACTGGTTCTACCGGAGCGGGAAGAATAATTGCCGCACAGTGTGCTCAGATGCTTCGTCCGGTAACTCTCGAGCTTGGCGGTAAATCGGCAGCCATTGTTCTACCCGACGCAGACATAAATCATTTTGCAGATTCGTTGAATCGAACCTGTCTTCGTAACACAGGACAAACTTGTTACAACTCAACCCGAGTTTTAGCTCCACGTAGTCGTTATGACGAAATTGTTGATGCCATGGTCGCGAAAGTTTCGGCAACAACTGTTGGTGATCCGTTTGACTTGGACACTGTTTATGGGCCATCTGCTTCGGCGGCGCAAAGAGATCGAGTTGCCGACTACATCAAAATTGGAATGTCAGAAGGAGCTCGAGTTGCCGTTGGCGGCCCCGGTATGCCTGATGGGTTAGACAGAGGGTTTTATGTCAAGCCAACAGTTTTTGCAGCGGTAGACAACTCAATGCGTATTGCTCAGGAAGAAATTTTTGGTCCGGTGTTAGTTGTGATCCCTTACGAGGATGAAAACGATGCGGTCAGAATTGCCAATGACTCGGCCTATGGGTTAGGTGGTTCGATTTTTACTTCTGACGTGGAGCGTGCGGAAAAGCTTGCAAGGCGCATTGAAACAGGTTCGATTGGTATCAACTTCTATGGCTCAAACCTGGCAGCACCATTTGGTGGTTGGAAAGACAGTGGGCTTGGCCTGGAATACGGGCCAGAGGCTATCGGCGCATATGTACGCATGAAGAGTATCCACCGCGACGTCTAATCCTGGGAATAAGCGTTAACCGCCTAGGTTGTATTTAGTAGAACTGCTTTCGAGGGGAAGACGACGATGTCAGCAATTATTCGCTTTATTACCGGCAAGAAGACCGCCTACGTGACCATGGTTTTAGGCTTCATTTTGGCAGGTTTGGCCTTTGGGCCGCTCAAGGCTGAGACGGTTGAGACCTCACCTGGTGTTGGTCTACCGGTAACGGCCGAATCGGTGATCGTTGATGAAAAGCTGGCGGATCTGCCAGGCGCCGATTCCACCGCAGCCGTAATTGTTTATGCGTCTGAATCTGAATTCTCGGCCGAACAAACTACTTGGTTGCAGGGCACTTTCGATCCACAGATTCAAATGCTCACTGGTGGGGCAAATGAGAAATTCCTAGATTATTCAAACGCGGAAGTTGCCGGCAAAGCTTTTGTGCCACC
>JACCDN010198263.1_pt1 | contig 12317 bp, 10 predicted proteins | sample 7441691 | NCBI WGS metagenome assembly JACCDN01 (sample SAMN15323439, study PRJNA562643) | freshwater metagenome | isolation source: river surface water | place: USA:Blue River Watershed | collected 2017-08-16 | reverse complement strand
GCCAGCAATTCGGCGGGTGCGCCTTGCTCCACAATCCGGCCGCGCTCCATCACGATGACCCGGTCGGCGTGCTCGATGGTGGACAGGCGGTGCGCCACGATCAAGGTAGTGCGGCCCTGCATGAGTTTTTGCAGCGCGTCCTGCACCAGGCGCTCGGACTCGTTGTCCAGCGCCGAAGTGGCTTCGTCCAGAATCAAGATCGGCGCGTCCTTGTACAGGGCGCGGGCAATGGCCAGGCGCTGGCGCTGGCCACCGGACAGCTGGTTGGCGTTGTGGCCCAGCAGCGTGTCCATCCCTTGCGGCATTTGCGACACATGGCCCCACAGATTGGCCGCCACCAGACTGGCCTGAATGCGCTGCGGATCGGTATCGTGCCCCAGGCAGACATTGGCCGCCACGGTGTCGTTGAGCATGACCACGTCCTGGCTGACCATGGCGATCTGACGGCGCAAACTGTCCAGGGACCAATCCTGGATGGGCACGCCATCGATGAGCACTTCGCCCGCGCTGGGCTGCACAAAGCGGGGCAACAACTGGATCAAGGTGGTTTTGCCTGCACCCGAGGTGCCCACCAGGGCCACGGTTTCCCCGGGCTGAACCGTCAGGTGGATGTCCGACAGGGCGGGTTGCCCGTCGGGTGTGAACTGCAAATGCACATCGCGCCACTCGATGGCCCCCTGCGCACGGACACGGCTGTAGACGCCTTGGGTTTCCTCTTTGGCCTCGTGCAACAGGGACAGACCCCTTTCGAGCGCAGCCAGGCCTCGGGTGATGGGGCTGGAGATTTCGGCCAGGCGCTTGATGGGGGCGACCAGCATGAGCATGGCGGTGATGAAGGCGACAAAACCGCCGACGGTGGCACCCGATGCGCCGTTCTGGCTTTGGTACAGCGCAATCACCAGCACCATGGACAAGGACAAAGCCGCCATGATTTGCGTCAGCGGTGTCATGGCGGCCGAGGCCACCGTGGTTTTGAGTGCCAGTCGGCGCAGCACCTTGGCCAGTTGGCCAAAGCGGGCCATCTGGTGTGCCTGGCCGCCTTGCAGCCGAACCACCCGGTGCGCCAGCACGTTTTCCTCGACCACATAGGCGAGGTTGTCGGTCGCGGTCTGGCTTTCCTTGGTCAGTTTGTAAAGGCGTCGGGTCAGGGCCTTGATGATCCAGCTCAAACCCGGGGCCACGGTGAACACCACCAAGGTCAGTTTCCAGTTGAGCCACATCAGGTAGCCGAGCAAGGCGATCAGCGTGAAGCCGTCACGTGCCAGGGCGATGACGGCCGACACCAATTGCGAGGCGCCGTTCTGGACTTCGTAAACGATGGTGTTGGACAGGGCGCTGGCCGACTGTCTGGAAAACAAGGACAAATCGGCCTTCATGAGCTGGGCAAACAACTGCGAACGGAGTTTTTCCATGCCGTCGTTGGTCAACCTGGACAGCGCGTACTGCGAGATGAAGTTGGCAATGCCGCGCACGGTGAACAAGCCCACCACCGCCGCTGGAATGGCCCAAAGTGGGAGTTTGTTTTCAGCAAACCCCTTGTCCAGCAGGGGCTGGAACAAGGCCGGGATCATGGGCTCGGTCAAGGCCGCCATCAAGGTCCCCAAAATGGCCACAGCCCAGATGCCCCGCTGGCTTCCGAAATAAGGCACCAGCCGTTGTAGCCGGGCCCAGAGGCTGGATGGAGGTGTGGGAGGGTGGGGGGGCTGGCTCATGGCGTCGATTGTAAGGAGGGCGGCAGGGATCAGCCGCCGACAAGCCGCCAATAAGAGGCAGAAAGCGGTTTCTACGGTGTACGATCACGGTTTCCCCGAATTGAACAATCACCCTGTCCACATGAATCCTCTTTTTTTGCGCACGGGCCTGTTGCCCTGGCTGTTGAAGCTGTTGGTTCTGAGTGCCCTGGCCCTGCCTGCATGGGCCCAATTTCGCGTTGAGGTGACGGGCGTGGGCATGACCCAACTGCCCGTGGTGATGGTGCCTTTCAAAGGTGAGGCCACGGCCCCGCAAAAGTTGGCGGGCATTGTTCAAGCCGATCTGGAGCGCAGTGGCCAGTTCAAGGGCCTGGCCGCAGGCAGCGCCGTGATGGATGAAAACAGCCGGCCCGACTGGAGCCCTTGGCGTCAGTTGTCGGCCGAAGCCTTGCTGGCCGGCTCGGTCACCCGCCTGGCCGACGGCCGTTATGACGTGCGTGCCCGTTTGTGGGATGTGGTCAAAGGCCAGGACAAAGGTGATTTCAAGGACACGGTCAGCGCCGCAGAGCTGCGCTTGTCTGCACACCGCATCGCCGATTGGGTTTACCTGCAGCTCACCGGAACGCCGGGTGCCTTCGCCTCGCGCATCAGTTATGTCACCAAGTCGGGTGGGCGCTATGCCCTGTGGATTGCCGACTCCGATGGCGAAAACGCGGTCTCGGCCCTGAGCAGTCCCGAGCCCATCATCTCGCCTTCCTGGTCGCCCAGCGGCACCCACCTGGCCTATGTGTCCTTTGAGCAGCGCAAGCCCGTGGTGTATGTGCACGAACTGGCCACAGGCCAGCGCCGCCCAGTGGCCAACTTCAAGGGCTCCAACAGCGCCCCCGCCTGGAGTGCGGATGGCAAGGCGCTGGTGGCTACCCTGAGCCGCGATGGCGGCTCCCAGTTGTTCCGCATCGATCTGCAAGGCGGTGAGCCACGGCGCCTGACCCAGTCGGGCAGCATCAACACCGAGCCTGCTTTCTTACCCGACGGCAGTGCGCTGTTTTTCGTCAGTGACCGCGGCGGCAGCCCCCAGATTTACCGCATGCCGGCCCAAGGTGGTCCGGCCGAGCGGGTGACGTTTTCGGGCACCTACAATATCTCTCCTGCCGTCAGCCCCGATGGCCGTTGGCTGGCGTATGTTTCACGCATGGGGGGTGCATTTCGCCTGCACCTGATGGAGCTGGCCACGGGTCAGGTCACCGCTTTGACCGACACATCGGCCGATGAGCGCCCCAGTTTCGCCCCCAACAGCCGCATGCTGGTCTATGCCACGGTCTTTCAAGGCCGCGAAGCCTTGATGACCACCTCGCTGGACGGTCGCGTCAAGGCCCGCCTGGCGGGCCAGGGCGGTGACATCCGGGAACCCCATTGGGGCCCGGTGCGCAAATGATTTTTGAACATTCACTTTTTTAATGGACGAGGTTGATCATGACGAAGACATTTTTGAGCAGTTTGTTGTTGGCGGCCCTGCTGGCCGGCTGTGCATCCGGTGTGAAACTGGACGATGTGCCGGTGGAGGACAAATCGGCCACATCGTCGGGCGTTTCCACACAGGGCATTGGCAACAACCAGAGCAGCGCCCAAACGGGGGTGGCCGGTGTGGTGGTCGACAAATCGGCTTCGGGCATGGGTCCTGCGGGTGTGGCGCACGTGGTTTATTTCGATTACGACAGCTTTGTCGTGCGTGCTGAGGCCCGCCCCGTGATCGAGAGCCATGCCCGTTTCCTGCAAGCCAACAAACAGCGCAAGGCCAATCTGGAAGGCCACACCGATGAGCGCGGTGGCCGTGAATACAACCTGGCATTGGGCCAAAAACGTGCCGAAGCCGTGCGCCAGGCCCTGAGTCTCTTGGGTGTGCCCGAGAGCCAGCTCGAAGCGGTCAGCTACGGCAAGGAAAAACCTGCTGCGCAAGGCTCTTCTGAAGCCGATCTGGCCAAAAACCGCCGCGTCGAAATCCGGTACTGAGCACCATGAGCGCGCGCGCTGTGTCATGTCTTGCCTTGTCCCGTTGGGTTCTGGTGTGTGCGGTGTCTGGTCTGCTGGGCACGGCGCACGCGGGTCTTTTTGAAGACGACGAAGCCCGCAAGGCCATCCTCGATTTGCGCCAGCGCGTCGAGCAGTCGAACGCTGCCATCAAGGGCTTGGGTGACGAAAACGCCCAGTTGCGCCGTGCCTTGCTGGACTTGCAGGGGCAAATCGAGGGCCTCAAAGCCGAGCTGTCGCAAGGCCGAGGTGCCCAGGAGCAACTGGCCCGCGAATTGTCGGAACTTCAAATGCGTCAGAAGGACGTGGTCACGGGCATGGACGAGCGCTTGCGCCGTTTTGAGCCTTTGAAGGTCACGCTCGATGGCCAGGAGTTCATGGCCGAGCCGGCCGAAAAACGTGACTATGACGCGGCCATGGAGACTTTCCGCAAGGGCGACTTTGCGGCGGCCCAGTCGGCGCTCGGTCAATTCGTGCAGCGCTACCGCAGGAGTGGTTACACCCCGTCGGCCCTGTTCTGGCTGGGCAATGCCCAATACGCGGTCAAGGACTACAAGGAGTCGATGGCGAATTTCCAGCAAATGCTGAAAACGGCGCCCACCCATCCGCGTGCGCCTGAAGCGATGCTGGCCATCTCCAATGTCCAGATCGAATTGAAGGATCTGAAGGGGGCCCGCAGAACGCTGGACGAGTTGATCAAGGCTTACCCGGCCTCTGAAACTGCCGCCACAGCCCGCGAGCGCCTCACGCGTCTGCGCTGAGCGCTCGGTCATGGCGGAGATCACGCTTGAGCAGCTCCAGCACCAGAGCGATGGGGTTCTGGGGCTGACCCTCCTGGTGGCCAGCTGGGCGGGATGGGTGTTTCACCGCAGCCATTTCTGCACCATGGGGGCCATCAGCGATTGGGTCATCATGGGGGACCGTACCCGCGCCAAACAGTGGACGCTGGCCATTGCGGTGGCCATCCTGGGTTTTGGGCTGATGTCTTGGATGGGCTGGATCAGCCCGCTCAACACCATTTATGCCAGCGCACAGCTGCCCTGGTTGTCTCTGCTGTTCGGAGGCTTGTTGTTTGGCTCTGGCATGGTGATGGGCTCGGGTTGCGCCAGCAAGTCACTGATCCGCTTGGGGGCGGGCAATTTGAAGTCGTTGGTCGTTTTGATGGCCATGGGCATATCGGCCTTGGCCGCCATGCGTGGCCTGACAGCGGTGTGGCGAACCAACACCTTGGACCTGGTGCAGCTGCCCACAGGCCCCGGACCTTTTGTCGGGCAGTGGCTGGCCAGTGGCACGGGGTGGACTCTGCCGCAGGCTGGATTGGTCGCGGCCTGCGTGGTGTGCGGTTTGCTGCTGCTATGGATTTTCAAAACCGGCCCTGCGTTGCCGACGTCGACGCTTCTGTCCGGTGTGGGCGTGGGTGCGGCGGTGGTGGCGCTGTGGTGGATCAGTGGGGTGATGGGTTTTGTGCCCGAGCACCCCGAAACGCTGGACGCCACGTTTTTGACCACGGCCAGCGGACGCATGGAGTCCATGAGTTTGACCGCCCCTGTGGCTTATTGGGGGGACGCCTTCATGTATTTCAGCGACGGCACCAAGCGCGTGACCTTGGGCATGGCCACGGCTTTGGGTTTGCTGGTCGGCGCTTTTGTCAGCGCTCGCCTGCAGGGTACTTTTCGGTGGGAAGGCTTCACGCAGACCGCTGATCTGGCGTGGCATTTGTGCGGTGGGGCCCTGATGGGTTTGGGCGGTGTCATGGCCATGGGCTGCACCATCGGTCAGGGGCTGTCGGGTTTGTCCACCTTGAGTTTGGGCAGTTTCATCGTGGTCCTGGGGATCGTGTTGGGTGCGGTGCTCACCTTGCAGTGGCAGTTGCGCCGCGCCGAGGCCGCAGCATGAACCCTGTTCAGCTCGCACCCGACGAAGAGGCTCGTCGCTTCGGAGGCTTGCAGCGGCTGTACGGTGTGCAGGGCGCAGAACATATCCGCCGAGCGCATGTGGTCGTCGTGGGCATTGGCGGCGTCGGCTCCTGGGTCGCCGAAGCTTTGGCACGCAGCGGCGTGGCCCGTCTCAGCCTGATCGACATGGACCATATTGCCGAGTCCAACATCAACCGCCAGATCCATGCCTTGACCAGCACCACGGGGCAGGCCAAGGTCCAGGCCATGCGCGAGCGCATCGCCTTGATCCATCCGGCTTGCCAGGTCGATGCGATCGATGAATTTGTCAGTCCGGAAAACTGGCCTGCTGTTTTGCCCGCTCAGCCCGACGCCGTGGTCGACGCGTGTGACCAGGTCAAAGCCAAGGTGGCCATGGCCCAATGGGCCTTGGCAAGCCAAGTGGGCTTCATCACCGTGGGGGCCGCGGGCGGCAAGCGTTTGGCACACAAGGTGGACGTGGACGACCTGTCGAAAATCACCCACGATCCTTTGCTGGCCCAGGTGCGCTACCGCTTGCGCAAACACCACGGTGCGGCCAAGGGCGACAAGCGGATCGGCATTCAGGGTGTTTTCAGCCGCGAAGCCGTGGCACCGCCCGATGCCTCGTGCGCGATCGAAGGCGATGGCTCGCTCAACTGCCACGGTTATGGTTCGGTGGTCAGCGTGACGGCCACCTTTGGCATGTGCGCCGCCTCAGAAATTTTGAACTTTTTGGCCGTCGGTTTTCAGAAGGCCAAAAAATAACGCTATAATTTGAGTCTTGCTACAGTGCACAAACACTCGAGCAAAGGGACCATAGCTCAGTTGGTAGAGCAGCGGACTTTTAATCCGTTTGTCGTGGGTTCGACCCCCGCTGGTCCCACCATTGTTAAAGTAAAAACACCCTGTACGAAAGTGCTGGGTGTTTTTTTTCGTCCGTGCTTCAACGCTAAAACACTCTACCAGCAGTTTAAGTTCCACGCTGTCGTTCGTCGTTGATAAATGTCACACCAACAACGCACAGACAAAAACACAGTACAGCCCCACACGACAAAACAAACGCCATACGCACTTGCCTTGCTGCCCACAGCACAGCCGCAAAACATCTATTTGCGTGACGGTGAAGTGGTGCTGTACAGACGAAGCCGCAGCCTTCTGTATCAATGCCGCTACAAACTCGCTGATGGCAGTTGGTACCGCCAAAGCACACGCAAAGCCAGCATAGAACACGCCGTTGCCGTTGCCTGTGATTTGTATGACGAAGCCAGGTACAGACAGCGGTTGGGTTTAGCACACCAAACACACACATTCGCACAAATAGCGGCGGTTGCGTTGGCTGAATTGCGAGTGAAAATTGACGCCAGCACTGGCAGAACTGCCTACAGCGACTATGTGGGCTGTATTGAGAAGTATTTTTTGCCCTACTTCAAAGACAAGCGGCTGGAAGAACTCTCGCACACAGACATCGTTGAGTTTGAGTTGTGGCGGGACAGGCAGATGGCACGCAAACCCAAAGCAAGCACACTGATGAACTTTGCCAGTGCTTGGAACAAGTTGCTGGCAGTGGCGGTAGAACGAGGCTACATCAGCGAGCGTGTGCCAGTTCCAAAACTAACGACAAAAGGGGAGAAGGGCACCACACGCCCAGCGTTCAGCGAAGAAGAAATCACGCACTTGCTCTCGTTTATGGAACGGTGGCAACACGAAGGATTGCGTGCGGTAGAAAAAGAAATGCGTCCCTTGCTGCGGGACTATGTGGAGATGTTGCTTTTGACGGGTATGCGGCACGGCACAGAAGCAATGGGCATCTGCTGGCGGCATTTGGAATGGCACACGGACAAAGGCATTCGCTACCTGCGTATTTGGGTGGATGGTAAGACTGGGGGGCGTTGGCTGATTGCTAAACACAGGGCTGTGGAGGTGTTGAAACGACTACACGCAAGACAGAAAGACATTGCTGGAATGTCGTTTGAAACGACATTCGCAGAGCGAGTGCCCCACAAGTTGTTTAGGTTCAGTGACGGCTACCAACCGCCAAGTTTGAATGGAACCTTTAGGCGGCTGATGCGAGACACAGGCTTGCTGAAGAACGAGGACGGGCAGACACGCACGATGTATTCTTTGCGGCACACCTACGCCACCTTTGAACTGCTGCGTGGGGGCACTGACATACACACGCTATCAAAACAGATGGGCAACTCAGCGGCAATGATTGAGCGGCACTACAGCAAACTCACGGCAACGATGGCTGCGGACAGGCTGGCTTGACAAATTTGTTGATTCTTGTTTTGAGATGTGTATGATGAAGAACAAACGAGGAGATGAAATATGAAGAATGTTTGGAGTTTTGTGACAGTCGTATTGCTGCTGTCAATGAATGCTGCTCAAGGTCAAGGCACATTAGATCATAAGGAAGTTAGTGGTGGATGGAAAGTAATGACAAGACAAGTTGATCCTTTTGATAAGACGAAAATACAGATAATTCAGATTTATAAAGGAGACTTTACCTTTAGATGTCAAGAAATCAATATGAAAGTAAATTCAACTGGGATTGATGCCTTAAGTTTTGATGCTGAAGTGAAATACATTGTTGATGACAAAGATCCTTTGGATAAATCTGGCAAATATTCAACATACTTAGGCGGATCAAATATAGTCACAAGAATGAAGTTTTATTCAGCAAAAATTTCCAACAGCGAAGTAGATGAAATTAAAAAAGGACAGAATCTTAAAATGGCTGGAAAATTTGGCAGTAGTGGATGGGCGACAAGAGAGTTAGCATTAGATGGATTTTCTGAGGCATATGAGGCAATGTGTAAGTAATTAAGTGATGGAATTTCATAAAGTAAATTCTTTAAGAGACAGTCAGTTGAACTTATCAAAAAAAGGAACAGAAATGACAACACCACAACAACGACTTGAAGAAATCGCAGCACAAGAAAAGCAACTTGCTGAAGAAAAAGCAAAGTTGCTGGCAGCGTCAAAAGATGCTGACTTGGAAACAGTGAAGAAGTTGTGTAAGCAACACGGATTTACAGCAACACAACTGCGTGGATGCTTGGCAACAAAAGGCAAGAAGAAGCCTGCTGCTGACGGTGCCGCGAAAAAGCCAGCGGCGAAGAAGGCACCTGCTGCTAAGAAATCAGCAAAAGCCAAGTAATTTCAACTTGATGTAGAACGAACAGCGTGGGCTAATAACTCACGCTGTTTTTTTATGCCCAAACTTGATGGAACACACATAGCAGAACGCTTGAATGAGCGTCTGGAAAAACTGCGTAGTGGTGAAGAAGTTGCTAAACGAGAAATTGAAGCACTGCTAACTGATGAACAAGTTGCTGCTATGAATGCTGCTTGGGAAGCACAGCAAGCATTGAGAAAGCAGAAGCGAGCAAGAACGAAAGAAGAAGAAATTGCGTTGGGATGGAAGACAAAACGCGAAATACAGATTGAAGCGTATGAGCGAGCCATTACCGAGGCAGATGATGGGATGCTAGAAACGCTGGAAGAACTACAACACAAAGCAAGTGTCCGGCAGGCTAAGATTTATTTGGACTCATACTTCAAAGCAACTAAAGAAGGTAAAACACCAGATGTTGCCAGAAACCTTGCTAATAATGATTTGACGAGAGCAGGATTGAAGCGTATTGATGGACAGGTAGTTGGACATCAAAGCAAACGCGATAAAGAGGTGTGGGAAATGGAACAGCAAATACTTGGACGCATACGCAGTGAAATGACGCCAGAAGAACTTGAGCAGCTTGAGTTGGCAGAAGAGCACGAAAAAGCACTGCGTGAAAAGGGTAAAAAACTGGGTAGGTAGGCTGGAGGCCACTTGGGCTGTGGCTTGGCAGGCTTTGGGTAGGCTGAAAGGGTATGGTTTATTAAAAAGCAGGTTTTTTGTCAATGCTTGGCAGAGGATGTGAAAAACCGTGCTTTTTGCTAAACCAGTAGCAACTTTAATGACTGAAAAAATGAGTACAACTACACGAGCAACAAAGCAGATCATCAAAACTTACAAGTCAATTTCTAAAGCAAAGGAAATTACACGGCGAAAGTTGGATGCTTTGCTTGAAACTAACGCACTTTACAAGTTGTTTGAGCACGAAGAAAAACACCCATACTACAACTTATCAACTTCGGCTGAAAATTCTGCCGATAAGTTTGAAGTGCTTGTTGCTGGATTGCTTGACTGGAACATTGAGGGCAGTTCAATTGCTGAAGAACTGGACAAAATAAAAGCAAAACAGATTGTTGATGGCACTGAAGCAGACGAAGCGGTGGATGCGTTGAGAGCAATTCAACCTGTTGCGATGACAGGACCTCAAGTTGCGGATGCCTTGGTGTCAGTGTTCCATTCAACAACAGCATTGTGGAGTCATTCAGATACTGGAATGATCCAAAGCAAATTGATTGAACTACACGGCAAGAAGAACGCTAACAAGCACAAAGAAGCAGAAGAATTGAAGATTTCTAAAGAATGTCGCAGTGCGGTCACTGATGTAAAGAAGTTGGCTAAAGAGTTGCTAATGTTTAGTGACGGCACAAATTCAATACACCGCGAACTTGAAAAGAAACAAGTAATGCGTGGATTGACTGGGCAAGGTAAAGATTTTGCTATTGAATTATTGATAAAAAAATAATCAAACCAACTCAACTGCCTTACGCAGAACATCGTCACCAGTTGTCACATACCGCATCGTTGTCTTTATGTCACGATGTCCAGCCAATTTTGCTAATACGAAAACATTGATACCTTGACTGGCGAGCGAAGTTAAAAATGTCTTGCGACCTGAATGCGAACTGGCATTACTGACACCTGCTTTACGATACAACCAATAAAAGTGCTGTGCCAATGTATTTGGTGAGAAAGAGCAACGAGGACCGCGATGTGTGGGGAACAATGGCAACGCTGGGTCTTTGTTGGTGCGTGTGGCGATGTAGAGTGCCAACTCTTGCTGCAAACGACTGTTGATGTAAATGGTGCGAGCGTGTTGGTGTTTGACACGGTGAGCAGCAAGAAACACCTCGCCACGCACAGCACCCTTGCTGTCCAACACATCACCCAGTGTCAGCCCCGCAACTTCAGATACACGCAAGCCAGCAGCAACTGTCATTAAAAGCATTGCCCTGTTGCGTTGTGCGTAGGGTTGTGTTGCTGTGTAAGCGAGAACAGTTTGTAGTTCTGCGGGTGTGAGTGATTTTGCTGCTGCCATTTAGTGCTCCAAATAATGTAAGTGAAATAAGTGTGCGTTCTTATCGGTAATGAGGACAAGTGAAACCCGATGCTTTGGCGGGTTGATAGTGATCTGTTCAAAAACAACAGGTTGCGTTGCCGTCCAAGCAGTTTGTGTATTCTGTTATCTCTCAAGTATTTACGCTGCAGCGTGGGCTGCTGACTACAAAACGCACAGAACGCATAAAAAGCTCTACAACGGCATTTTGACCGCCGCCAGCATCGCAGCGAGCAAGGAATTCAAAACAGCCGCTTGTAGGGCTGATTTGATGTGCTGCTAGGTGTTGCTGCCCAAAAGTCAGTTGCTGCCACAAAAAATCTGCTGCGCAATTTCTGCGTGGTTGCGAGATCTCGGGTGTTGGTGATTTGCTCTAAGTGTGGTGTTGAACAAGAGTGTGGTCATACTTTCGTTTGACCGATGTTTTGATGACAGATGAAACAAGGGTGTAGAGCGAACTGCGTTCGCTGTGCAGTCGTAATGCTCAAGTCGCTTCGCTCTGTCGCATTACTCAGCACCACTTGCTTCGCATTCGGTTTTTGGTATTGACTGGTTTGGGAAAGTTTTGAGCAAACGACGGCTATGTCAGCGCAAGATGAACAGAAGCCGCCGTGTCGTTCTGGTCAGTGCAAAGCCCATCGCAGGACGAGATTGGAAGAGTTTGACGCGAGACGAATGTATTGAAACTCGCAAACTGCTTCGGCATTGGTTTGCCTGGCAGCAACTCTGCGGCTCACTCAATGCAACAAGCCTCCAATCCAACTTGCTGCGAGTGCGGGGTCATTAGCCGTCATATTACAACCCGCGTTTGTTCCCTTTGTTTGAGCAGTGGAGTATCTGCTGTAGAAGTGCCTAAATGTTTAGTGTTGTGCCTGTGCCAAATGTCGGTGCTGTTTGAAAAGTTGTCTGTTTATTTTGCTGCTGATGTTGAGAATGGGATTGGCTGCTGTAGGTTTGAGTCGGTCTCGGGTGCGTTTGTTTGCCATAAGTTGCTGGAAGTTCTCAAGTGTTGTGCGTTGTGATTGGTTGAGTAGATTGCTGTGTTGAGTGAGTAGAGCGTGTGCTTGCCGTTGTGCCTGTAGTAATCGGATGTGCGTAGAGCCAAATGTTTGAGCGTTGAAACCAGCGTCAGCCAGCCACTTGTTGGCTTTGATGGTGTCGGCTGTTTCGTGATTGCGGATTTGATGTTGTAGTTCGTGTTTCTGCATACATCTATTTAGCAACGACCAAACAATACCAATAAAAAACTGAATGATTGTTTGGTGTGTGTGGCACTTTGACACTGGACGGCAGAAAGTGGTTGTCCAGATGTTGGTGATGAAAATAAAGTTAGGGCGGATTCAAAAGTGAAGTGCAACACCCTGGGTTTCAATGAATGAGGGTTGAGTGTTGCTGGCTGTTCAAGAGTAGCTCTCGATAAACCGACAAGGGCGATCGTACGCCCAGTCCCT
>JACCDN010626536.1_pt1 | contig 12318 bp, 12 predicted proteins | sample 7441691 | NCBI WGS metagenome assembly JACCDN01 (sample SAMN15323439, study PRJNA562643) | freshwater metagenome | isolation source: river surface water | place: USA:Blue River Watershed | collected 2017-08-16 | reverse complement strand
CAGGTACATTGAACTGCACACGCAGGACAACAACAAAACTGCGGCTGCTCAAGCCTGATCAGCCCCACCAGGGCAAGCCCAACCACCCAAAAAGAAAAGCCGCTGGGTATTAACCCAGCGGCTTTTTTGCTTGCATATGGTGGTGCAGAGGCGACCGAAAGAAAGGCGGCCCTCCAAGCGCGATGGAAACCACGCATTCCACGTTGGCCCTCTTATAGGAAATGGCCGTTTTACATCGTGAACCGGGGCCGATCAGGCCAAGACCCTCCTCGGTTGATCCTCCATTGGCACAGACGGTAATGGCCCGTCCAAGTCTTCCTCCATCTCAAGTGACAGCACGATCAAGTCACCAACGTTTACGAAGTTCCCCAAAATCACCTCGTCCTGCTGCTTTGCGGAAATCGACAGGCCATGCCAGATCACGGGGTTTGGATTTGGATTTCGACGCAAATCAAAATGAACCGTGCCGCCGTGTGCCAGCCCGTTGCGGATCAGCCAACCCATTTGCCACGGCGGAGGCCATGTGGTTCTGTCTGCAGAAAACTTTCCTTCAATCGCCAGCCTTCCACGTTCGAACTGGTTGACCACGTAGGGGTGGATCATGCGATCGAAAAGATCCTTGAACCCAGCCGATTCAAATCCGGGCGTGGGAATTGAACCGCGGCCGTCCAGCACTCCAATCCCAACGCCTTCAGGTTTCCGGTTTTGCAGGGCATCTTCAATCGGCCCATGCAACGGCAGCGCAACCCTCGTATCCAAATGCTTACATGTGATCACGAACACGTGATCGGGCGCGGAACTGAATCGTCTCGCCGTGTGCACTTGCACGGCCGCATATGTCGCCGAGCAAGTGGCGAGCAACGGCAAAAGTTCCTGGAAGCAATTTCTTGCAGCTGAGATTTGATAGCACTTTCCCATGTCGACGAAGCATACGCTTTCCACTTGGCTTCCCCCCGGAACAGCGGTGTCATAGGGGCTGTGAAGGAGAAAAACATGCACTACCCCATCCTGCTGGAAACCGAGCTCGCCAATCGCTGGAAGCTCAGCGTCAAAACCCTGCGCACCTGGCGGCAACGCAATGTCGGACCTCGCTGGTACACGCTGGGGCGCCATGTCCGCTACCACGTTTCTGATGTGCTGGCGTACGAAGTAAATGCACTGCCGCAGTGGCTGGCGCTCGAGGCAGTCGAACAGCATCTGAAACGTACCGGCAAACCTGGCAAGTTTGTCGTTCTCGATGACAGCCCACCGCCGGCCAGCTTTGTCGACGCCAAGACTATGGCGGCCTATGCCAAGTTACCGTATTACATCTTTGTTGACCCCAAAGTTCGCAATCAGCGGCAGATCCCGCACTTGCAAGTTGTCGGCTCAGTCCGTTACTCGCCCTTGGCGGTCTGGCACTGGGAACAGGAGCAAAGCGTGATCGGGGAGAAGGCGGCCACGCCCCATGTTCGCGAGCGCGAACGCGCGTCAGCCCCCAACACCACGCTGAAGGCGCCGCGCTGGTACGAGATCAATCAGGCGTCGACGAAAGTCACGAAATTCGATACCGGGGATGCTCAAATTACCCGCCATTGCCCTGCGTTGCCAACCGCTTCGGGAGATTTCCCTCACACTTTCCAGCACCCCATTTCAAAGGACCTGCAATGAGCACGATCACTATCAAACGCCCACGCGTCACCCAAGCAGATAAGGCCCGCGAGGAACCCGGGCTGACCCTTGCCTTGATGACCGAACAAGAGCTGAGCAGCCGCTGGCAGGTCAGCATCAAAACCTTGCAGCGCTGGCGCGGCCAACAAGCGGGCCCAAAATTCATCAAGCTTGAAAACCGCGCTGTCCGTTACCGGCTGTCCGACATCGAGGCCTACGAGGCGCAGCGTGCCTGAGCATTACCGCTCAAGAGGCGAGCCATTCAAATCGTCACGCTAAAAAATCTGCAACACATTGTCCCGATTCACTTTTATGCATTTCAGGCGTCCTTTCTTGAGGAGTCTTGAGGAAAGAAAGGGAATTGAGAGCAACCAAAAGGAAATAAGGTGCAGTGGCGACTAGTTTCGAACTTACTCTCCAGACACCTGAGTAACGCTTGGGGTTGGTGAGGAAGGATTCGGGTGTTTGGCCGTTCTGCCCTCGCCTCGCCGATGCATCATTCAGTTCCGGTTTCGGACCGGATCGACTCCCCACTTGGCTTTTCCGGCAAACAGCGCCTTCATAGCAGTCCTGACAACACTTGCGGAAAGATGCAGATGAAGACCGAACGATGCATGACCCAGACCGAGCTGGCTGAGCGCTGGCGGATCAGTGAGGCGACTTTGGAGCGCTGGCGCACCGAATCGGGCGGCCCGCTGTTCCTCAAGCTGGGCATTCAGGTGCGCTACAGGTTACAGGATGTCGAGGCGTTTGAGGAAGCCGCGCTGCGCGGGTCCACCAAGACCGATGTGGAAGTCGATCAGGGTGTCACAAGCGGAGCAAGCCATCGGACGCTTTCTCGGCTTACGCAGCCACAACCCAGACCGACACGGCCTGTCACCATCTGGTTGCGCACCGGCTCTCCACGCACCGGCTTTCGCCCTGTCCTTGCCAGCAGACGAGGCTGACGGTGCCAGATTCAACTGGCCACCCCTACGCATCAATCGCTTACTCAGCCCACAGGAACCCTCGAATCATCGGCCGTGCTCCTAACAATTCAGAGCAGTACTTTGATACCCGCCGCAACCAAAACCAATGCCAAGGCAATTTGAATCCCTCGGCCAGGGATCTTCCCGGCGAGCAAGCTTCCAAGCAGGACGGTTGGAATAGAGCCCACCAACAAACTGGCCAGCATCCACCAGTCCACCATACCCGCGAACAGATAACCCAGCCCAGCCACTACCGCCAAGGGAATGGCATGCACGATGTCGGTTGCCACCAGTCGGTGCGGCGTCATCCGCAACGGATAAAGGTAGAGCAGCATCACGCTGCCCAGCGCACCAGCCCCCACGGAAGTCAGCGCAACGCATAAGCCCAAAACGCCGCCCGACACCACCGTGAGCGCCGGCTGGACAGCTTTGAATCGTTCGGGCTGACCAATGCGCCGGCCTCGGGCATAAGCCACCAGTTTGGGGGCAATCAGCAAACCGATGGCCGTGATCAGCACCACAAACCCAATGGCCTTCGTCAGCCAATCCACCTTCGCAACCTGCGCCCCCAGGCTGACGATGACCACGATCAACAGAGCCATGGGGAGACTGCCCAGCCAAAGACGTTTGGCGACCTGCCAATCCACGTTGCCATTGGTGTGATGCACCCTGGCGCCAACCAGCTTGGTGATGGCGGCGAACCACAAATCGGTCGCAATGGCTGTGATCGGCGACACACCAAAGAAAATCAGAAGGATCGGCGTCATCAATGCGCCGCCGCCGACGCCGGTTAAACCAACAACAAATCCTGTGAGCGCCCCGGCCAGGGCATACGCTGTATCGATCATGCCGGGCTCAGCGCCAAGTCACGGGTGGCGATGAATGAGGGATTGAGCACGTCGGGCTTGCCGTACAACAAGGGGGCGCCTTGAAGGTCTACGACCACCCCACCTGCACCCTCCAGAACCGCTTGAGCTGCCGCTGTATCCCATTCGCACGTTGGTGCCAATCGCGGGTAGATGTCGGCCTCGCCCTCGGCCACCCGGCAGAACTTTAGTGAGCTTCCGGCTTGGACCAAGCTGACTTCGCCTAGGCGCTCTATCAACGATCGCGTTGCCTCGTTCAGGTGACTTTTGCTTGCCACCACCCTAGAGACTTTTCCTGGATTGGAAGCAGCCACCTTGATGGCGGTCTTTTGACCACCGATGCATCGAAATGCCCCCAAGCCCACCCCGCCCCAGTAGAGCGCATCAACGGCGGGGGCGTAAACAACGCCCAGCACACATCGGCTGTCTTCAATCAGCGCAATATTCACCGTGAAATCGCCGTTACGAGCGATGAATTCTTTTGTGCCGTCGAGCGGATCAACGAGCCAGAACCGTCCACTTGACTGACGATGAACCAAAGACCCAGCATCTTCTTCGGACACCACAGGACATTCAGCCAACAAAGGTTTCAGCTGTGAGGCAAGCACCCGATGCGCCGCAAGGTCCGCTTCAGTTACCGGACTGTCGTCCTCCTTCCGTTGGACTTCTGGCATTCCACGGGAGTAAACAGCCATGACGGCATCCCCAGCTGCCCGAGCGATGGGGAGCAGGTGACGCATCAGTTCCTCTTTGTCAATTTGACGCATTGTGTATTTTGTCGTGATTTAATATGTGATTTCATCGTATCATAGATGAAATTCGGAAATTAACATGGATAAAAAACATTCTGCGACAGAGTCGTCGGTGGATCTACTTGGCCTCGATGCCCCCCAGGTGTGGGACACCGAACTGGCTTTTGCCCATCTACAAGCAATGGGCGAAGCCGACAGCAAGCGCACCGCCGAGCGGCGTCTGAACACACTGGGCCTCCTGCCGCAAGAGCTATCGCCTGAGTTGCTGCTCGACGAGCGCGACCGCGCACCCAACCGGCTGGTGCTGGACTGGGCCATCGAGCAAGCCCGCAAGCGGCGCGACCGCGTGTTGTTCGTACAGATTTCTGCACTAGCCATCGGACAGGCTTGCCTGCACGCCAATGACGCACGCGGGGCACGTCTCTGGGTGCCCATGGGGCATGTGGCCAACGAGACACTTCAACAAGCTTTGACGGACCTTCAAAGACACATCGGTAAACCCATTGCCGTGTTCCCCCACGGTGCTTTGGTGGCGCATCTGCGTCACACGAGCAGCACCACCGACATCCAACTCTGCCCACAAGCCTACCGCCCGGTTTTGCCAGTGGGACTGAGCTTGGACGGCAACACCAAACCCGATCTGGCACCGTCCCCACACCTCAAGCGGCTGGAAGCCGAGAGCATCCACATCATCCGCGAGGCGGTGGCTGAAGCCCAGAACCCGGTGATGATGTACTCCATCGGCAAAGACAGCGGCGTCATGCTGCACTTGGCGCGTAAGGCCTTTTACCCCGCCCCGCCACCGTTTCCGCTGCTGCACATCGACACGCGCTGGAAATTCCAAGAGATGTACCTGTTTCGCGACTTCATGGCCCGCGAAAGTGGCATGGACCTGCTGGTGCACACCAACCCCGAAGCCATCGAGAAGAACATCAACCCCTTCGACCACGGCTCAGCGCTACACACCGACATCACCAAGACCGAAGGTCTGAAGCAGGCGCTGGATCACTACAAGTTCGATGTGGTGTTCGGTGGAGCCCGGCGCGATGAAGAAAAGTCTCGGGCCAAGGAGCGTGTGTTCTCCTTCCGCACATCCACTCACCGTTGGGACCCGAAGAACCAGCGGCCCGAGCTTTGGAACCTCTACAACACCCGCAAGAGCCCGGGCGAGAGCATTCGTGTGTTTCCCTTGAGCAATTGGACCGAGCTCGACATCTGGCAGTACATTTACCAGGAGAACATCCCCATGGTCCCTCTTTACTTTGCCAAGCCCCGGCCCGTGGTGGTTCGACCAGAGATGATCATGATGGTTGACGACGAGCGCTGTCGCCTGCTGCCCGGCGAAGATGTGCAGATGAAGAAGGTGCGCTTTCGCACCCTGGGCTGCTATCCGCTCACAGGGGCGGTGGAGTCCGAGGCCGAAACACTGGAAGACATCCTGCTGGAGATCATCCACGCCCGGCAGTCCGAGCGCCAGGGTCGCAAGATCGACACCGACAGCGCCGGCTCCATGGAAAAGAAGAAGCAGGAGGGCTATTTCTGATGCCACGTCCCAAGAAAAACCCCTCCGTTTCCACGCAACGGGCCATGGCCCCCAAAGCGGCCACGATTCACGAGTGGATGGCCCAGCAAGCCCAGCAGGATTTGCTGCGCTTCATCACCTGCGGCAGCGTGGACGACGGCAAGAGCACCCTCATTGGCCGCCTGCTATGGGAATCGCAACAGGTGTTTGATGACCAACTTGCCGCTCTGCAGGCTGACTCGAAGCGGCATGGCACCCAAGGGCAGGACATCGACTTTGCTTTGCTGGTCGATGGCTTGGCGGCCGAGCGTGAGCAAGGCATCACCATCGACGTGGCCTACCGCTTCTTTGCCACCCCTCGGCGCAAGTTCATCGTGGCCGACACTCCTGGGCATGAGCAATACACCCGCAACATGGTGACGGGTGCCTCCACGGCAGATGTGGCGGTGCTGCTGATCGATGCGCGCCAGGGCGTGCTCACACAGACCCGGCGCCACGCCTACCTGGTTTCGCTGGTGGGCATCAAGCAGGTCATCCTCGCTGTCAACAAGATGGACCTGGTGGGTTACCAGCAAGCGGTGTTCGAAGCCATCGTGGCCGATTTCCGCACGCTGGCCCATCCGCTCGGCTTCACGAGCATCACGCCCATTCCCCTATCGGCCCTGAAAGGCGAGAACATCACCACGCGGTCAGTACACACGCACTGGTATCAAGGCCCCACTTTGATGGGGTGTCTGGAAACGATTGATGTGCATCGCACCATTCAGCAAAAAGCCGTGTTTCCAGTACAGTGGGTCAATCGACCGAACGCCAACTTCCGAGGCTTCAGCGGCACCTTGGCCTCAGGTCAACTGAATGTGGGTGACACGCTACGCGTCACAGCCTCTGGTCAAACCGCTACGCTCGCGCAGATCGTTACCGCTGATGGAGATTTGAAGGAAGCTCGAGCAGGCGACGCTTTGACGCTGGTTCTGGACAGAGAAGTCGATGCATCTAGGGGCGATGTGATCGCTTTGGCTGAACAGCCATTAGAAATCACCGACCAGTTCGAAGCAACACTGGTATGGATGCATGACGAACCCGGGCTCATGGGCCGGGCCTACGAGATAAAACTGGCTAATCAGTGGACTAGCGCCAGTATTACCAGTTTGAAGTACCGAGTGGATGTGAACACCCAGACTCACGAGTCGTGCAAGCAATTGGGATTGAACGACATCGCCGTTGTCAACTTGGCGATGGGCAAGCCGCTGGTGTTCGATGCTTACTCAAAGAACCCCACGCTGGGTGGCTTCATTCTGGTCGACAAGTTTACGCATGCCACTGTGGCAGCAGGCATGATCTGCCACAACCTGCGCCGGGCTCAGAACGTGCACCGCCAGGCGCTGAGCATCTCCCGTGAAGACCGCGAACACCTAAACGGCCATAAGGGAAAAGTGATTTGGTTCACAGGTTTGTCGGGCTCAGGTAAATCCACCATCGCTAATGAATTGGAGAAGGCACTTCACGCCCAAGGAAAGCGCACTTACATCCTGGATGGTGACAACATCCGTCAAGGTCTGAACAAAGACCTGGGGTTTACCGACGCTGACCGGGTGGAAAACATTCGCCGCGTGGCTGAAGTAGCCAAGCTAATGATGGATGCGGGATTGATCGTGATGACTGCCTTCATCAGTCCGTTCCGAGCCGAGCGAGAAATGGCAAGAGAGCTGATCGGATCTGATAATTTCGTCGAGGTATTTGTCGATACGCCTCTCGATGTGTGCGAGCAACGTGACCCGAAAGGCCTATATAAGAAGGCCCGCAGCGGGCAGCTGCCTAATATGACGGGCATCAACAGCCCCTACGAGCTACCATTGAATCCAGACTACGTGCTGCAGCACGGAGGCCAGGACTTAAACGCATCAGTGACCTTACTCACGGATTTTCTGCAGCAATGGTAAGTGCCTCGGCTTCCTGCTCCAGATACACCCAATCCACGATCTCATCGGTCGGCGTGTAACCGGGTACGAGCTTTTCCATCATCAATCGAATGACGCCGACGTCATTCACGTTGAGTGCCATCTCCAGCGACTTCAACTTGCCTTCCAACTCCTCCCATGGGACGAACTCCTCGTGGGCTTTCATGATTCTCGAGTGGGAGGTGGGCTTGGGGTTGTCGCCGATTAGCAGTTCTTCGTAGAGTTTCTCACCAGGACGCAGGCCGGTGATCTCGATCTCGATGTCGCCGTCGGGGTTCGGCTCGTCTTTGACGGTCAAACCAGAGAGTTCGATCATGCGTCGCGCCAAATCCATGATCTTGACTGACTGCCCCATGTCGAGCACGAACACATCACCGCCTTTGGCCATGGCGCCCGCCTGGATCACCAGCTGCGAAGCTTCCGGGATGGTCATGAAGTAGCGGGTGATTTCTGGGTGGGTCAGTGTGATCGGTCCACCGTCACGGATTTGCTGCCGGAACTTCGGCACCACTGAACCCGAAGAGCCAAGCACATTGCCAAACCGCACCATGCTGAATTTAGTACCGGGGCTGGAGGTGGCCAGAGCCTGTAGCACCATTTCTGCCAATCGCTTGCTGGCGCCCATTATGTTGGTGGGGCGGACCGCCTTGTCAGTGCTGATCAGCACAAAGTCTGAAATGCCGTTTTCAGCAGCTGCCTGTGCGGTTTTGAGTGTTCCAAGCACGTTGTTTTTGATGCCCTCGGCCGGGTTGTGCTCGACCAGGGGCACATGCTTGTAGGCTGCGGCGTGATAGACCGTGTCCGGATGCCACGTGGACATGATCTCGTGCATGCGCTCGTTGTCTTGTACCGAGGCCAACAGAGGCACAAGTACGACGTCACGACCAGCAAGCTTTTCCTCAAGCTCCTTATGAATGCCATAGAGCGCAAACTCACTTTGCTCAATCAGCAGCAATTTACTCGGCCCCACGGAGAGGATCTGACGGCAAAGTTCGCTGCCGATGGAGCCACCAGCCCCTGTCACCATCACGACCTTGCTGCGCACATTCATGGCCAGCAGGATGTAATTAGGCATCACCGGCTCGCGGCCAAGCAGGTCGTCGATTTCCAGTTCGCGCAGATCGGAGACGCTGACTTTGCCTTGCGCCAAATGGGTCACACTCGGCAATGTTCGCACAGCCACTTTTGCTACACGGATCTGGCCCAGAATTTCGTTACGTCTGCGGCGAGTGAGGCTGGGCATGGCCAATAGCACGTCGCTGATATTGAGAGTGGTGACCAAGCTATCTAAATCAGTTGGGTTATAGACAGGCTGGCCGTTGAGCACGTGACCGTGCAAACGGTCGTCGTCGTCCAGGAACCCCACCACCTGCATTTCGTGACTGTTGGCCATGGCAGCTGCCAACTGGCGGCCGGTGCTGCCTGCGCCATAGATCAGCACCTTGGGGCGTGAAGCACGCTTAAGGATGCTCAGGTACTGGTCACCCAACCAGACACGGGCAAGTGCGCGTGATGCGCCCACAAATAACAGTAGAAGAATGGGCTGAATGATGCCGATCGTCGATTGGCAATGATCACATCCGCCTCTTGCTTGAAAGCAGCCAAATCATTCACCACGCGAGAATGAAAATACCTTGCATCCTTTAACGCTGGCTCGTAGACGATGACCTCGACGCCTTTGGCCTTGATGCGCTTCATTACGCCCTGAATGGCAGAGGCGCGAAAGTTATCACTGCCCTGTTTCATCACCAGTCGGTAAATGCCGACGACGGGCACTTTGCTTGATTCACAGGCTTGGCAAAGACGGACCACTTCACCCGCAATGAAGTCCTTGCGCGTGGTGTTGGCTTCAACGACAGCGTGGATGAGATTTTGCGGCACGTCGCGATAGTTGGCCAGCAGCTGCTTGGTGTCCTTTGGCAGGCAGTAGCCGCCATAACCGAAGCTGGGGTTGTTGTAGTTGGCACCAATGCGCGGGTCGAGGCAGACACCGTCGATGATCTGGCGCGTGTCCAGGCCGTGGGTGGCGGCGTAGGTGTCGAGTTCGTTGAAGTAGGCCACGCGCATGGCGAGGTAGGTATTGGCGAAGAGCTTGATTGCCTCGGCCTCGGTGCTGTCGGTGAACAGCACGGGGATGTCTTGCTTGATCGCCCCTTCCTGCAGCAGTCGTGCGAAGGTCTCGGCCCGCACCGAGCGTTCGCCGACGATGATGCGCGAGGGGTAAAGGTTGTCGTACAGGGCGCGGCCCTCGCGTAGGAACTCGGGCGAAAAGATGAGGTTGTCGCAACCAAACTCGACCTTGAGCTTGGCGGTGTAGCCGACCGGGACGGTGGACTTGATGACCATCACCGCCTGCGGGTTGATGGCGAGCACGTCGCGCACCACGGCCTCGACGGACTTCGTATTGAAATAGTTAGTCTCCGAATCGTAGTCGGTGGGGGCGGCGATGATGACGAACTCGGCATCTTCATAGGCCTCGCGCCTGTCCAACGTGGCACGCAGATTCAGCGGCTTGTGCTTTAGGTAGTCCTCGATCTCGGCATCGACGATGGGGGATTCCTTGCGATTGAGCATCGCCACCTTCTCGGGGACGATGTCGAGCGCTATCACTTCATGGTACTGCGCGAGCAAGACGGCGTTGGACAGGCCGACGTAGCCGGTGCCGGCAATGGCGACTTTCACTGTGGGCTGCCCTTCACAGACTTTATCTCAGCTTTCAAAGCCTCAATTTCGGCCTGAAGCGCCTCATATTCCGCCACTTTGCGCCGCAGAAACTCAGCCGTCAGCTTTGATTTTTCAGCCACTCCGGCCGGCGTGAGCAAATACGCGTAGCGCAGCTTGTTCTTGCTTTGGCTGAAGTTCTGCATTTTGACCAAACCCTTTTCCACCAGGGCCTGGAAGCAGAAATTGATGGTGCCAAGCCCTACACCCAGATCTTTGGCCAGCGCACGCTGACTGACCTGGGGCGTTCGGTGCAAACGACGCAGCACTTCGAACTGGATTTCCTCTTGGAAACCAGCCAATTTTTGTAGTGGGGATACGAGACTCAAGGTGATTTTGGCACGCTACCGCCATGCCGTTTCACGATCAGCAAGCGCGGTCAGCGGGTTTTAACAGGGAGTCCGGAGCAATAAAGTGCGGCAAAAGATGCTGCCGCAAGTTCGACGGACGAACGAGATTGTGCCACACCGTCATGACTTTGAGAAAGGTTTTTTGCCAAACAGGCAATAAAGAGGCAGGTATGTCAGCTCGCCTTGCGCAAACTGGCCGGTGCGACACGCACCGCCACGGGCTTGCTCAGAATCTCGATCAGCACCATGACCCGACGCTCGCCATCGGCCATTTGGTAGATGCCTTCGATGCCGGCAAACGGCGCTTCCGTCAAACGGACGCGCTCGCCCGGCTTGAACAAACGCGCAGGATCAGTCTGAACCAATGCTTCCTGTGTTCGCAACAGTTCGATCAGGCCATCATCCACCCGCGCCGGTTCGATCCCGAAGCTGACCAGACGGCTGACACCCTTGGTGGAACGGATGGGGGTCCAGCTCTTGGCCGAATCTCCCCGGCCCAGGCGGATAAACAGATAACGCGGAAACAGCGGCTCGTCTGCCACCGTCAGCAGGCCCTGGCGGAGCTTCTCAGAAGGAATCGTCGGTAGGTAGCACAGATAACCCTGCCGGTGGAGGTTGTCCAAGGCGCACTTTTCCTGTCTGGACTTGGTATGAACGAGATACCAGTGCATCGCCACCTCCGAAGGTTATCTTTATTGTCAGCATTTTACCCCTCAGTATTGCAGCGCGGCAATGACATTCCCATCGGTCATTTCATCTGGTTTTACTATTCGGTGGCGGATTTACCTTCTTGGTCTTGGGTTTCGGTGTCATTTTCGGAATTAGGAGACGTGTTTTCTGCCGCAGGCTGCTCGTTGCTGTCGGGATCCTCTTCGAGTTCGCCATCGGCCTCGAGTTGCTGCTGCACCGCCTCTTCCATGCTGACGGTGTTCACCACCAGTTCGAAATGCTCGAGGATTTCGGGTTCGTGTCGGGTGATGTAGCTTTTGACGGCATCATTGCCGAGCAGCTTGGTCAAGTAGCCCTTGGCGACCACCAGGTTGAGCAGGTCAGAGCCGTAGTTTTCTTCGGCGTCCTTATACTGGGTCTGGACCTGGCTCATTTCCTTTTCCAGTTTGACGATCTGCTCGATGGGCGCCAGTTGCTTGTCGCGCTCGGTAGGTTTGAAGTCGGTGCGCTGCTCTGGGGGAGTGGCCTTGAGCAAGGCGTCGGCGTGCGCCACCGTGATGGTGTTGCTCGCCACCATCAATTCCACCGCCTCGACCTGCCGGGCGGCTTTCATGTTGCGCAGCACCCGGGTCACGTCAGGTGTGAATTGCTTGTCCTGCAGCCGGGCAATGGCATCGGGGCAGATGCCTTCCAAGAGGTTGATGCGCCGGTTGATGGAGCTCAGGTTCACACCAAAGGCCCGGGCCAGGCGCTCCTTGCTGACCCCGCGATCAATGGCGCGGCGGATCATGTAATGCTCCTGGATGGTGGAGAGCCGGTTGATGCGGTGGTTGTAGGTGTAGGTCTCGTCGTCCTTGGCGAT
>JACCDN010119423.1_pt1 | contig 12318 bp, 10 predicted proteins | sample 7441691 | NCBI WGS metagenome assembly JACCDN01 (sample SAMN15323439, study PRJNA562643) | freshwater metagenome | isolation source: river surface water | place: USA:Blue River Watershed | collected 2017-08-16 | reverse complement strand
TATTCCTCGATAGCTCAGTCGGTAGAGCGCCGGACTGTTAATCCGTAGGTCCCTGGTTCGAGCCCAGGTCGAGGAGCCACTCTAAAAAGCACTGATTTATTCAGTGCTTTTTTCTTTTCTGGACAGTTTTCTGTCTCCCAACGAGCCAGGGAGCGACTTTTAGCTCGTTGTTATTGCACATGTATTGCACAGCAGATACCGTTTTAAATCAAGCAAGTCACCACAAATATCTTGATCAACTAAGCCCTATGAGTTCGAGCGGCGGCGTCAGACTGCACTATGAAAAGCGTCTAGGGTTTGGGGAATGCCATCAAGGGGTCAAGGCTGCCTAATTTCTGCATAGGAAAATTTAAAAGACCACCTGAACTGCCCAATTAGGCCTTGTATCAGACAGCTTTTGAGTGGGCTTTCTTGCGTCTGTGATGAGCTACTTCCACTTTGAAAGCTAAAGAGTTTTTATTTTTTCACGACTTAATCAGTGAAAGCGAAACGCACTATGGGGATGGCTTGATATTTGCATGTAGAGATTGCGACAAGCAACTTTGCAAATGAAACACAAGACACACAAAACAAAAAAATCGGCTGCTTTAAAAATTGTGGTGGTCGTGCCTGACTTGGATGTGCAGGATCCAACCGATGAGCATGCGATTTCTCAAGCAGAACGTTCTAGAGCCCTGCGGATTGGCTTGCTGGAAAGTGGCTTCAATCTGATTGCGTCCCTACCCGCCGATGTGTTTTTGGCTGATCGTATCCACCAGCTACAACCCGACTTGATCATCGTGGACGCCGAGTCCGAAGCGCGTGATGCCTTGGAGCACGTGGTATGCGCCACCCGTGATGCGCGGCGTCCCATCGTGCTGTTCACCGACGACAACGACACCACCCATGTGCGCGACGCAGTGGCCGTGGGCGTGTCGGCCTACATCGTCGATGGCCTCTCGAGCACACGAATTCGTCCTATTTTAGATGTCGCAATGGCACGCTTCGAATATGAAGAGCACCTGCGCGATGAACGCGACGATGCACGCCACGCCTTACAAGAACGCACGCTGGTGGATCGCGCCAAAGCCCTTTTGATGGAGCGCCAAGGTCTGAGCGAGAAAGATGCGTTCACCAAACTGCGCAACGTGGCGATGGACAAAGGTTTGAAGATGGGCGACGTGGCACAACGTACGCTCGACATGGCAGACCTCTTGTCCTAGTTTGGTGCGCCGAGTTGGTGCACTTTCATGCAAACGCTCCTTGCTGGGGCGTTTTTTCACTCGGGAGAACCCTAAACCGCTGGCACAGCTATTGCAATAACTAAGCTAAGAACCAATGACGGTTCAAGGACAAAGGCGTCCCCACCCATGCACCCAAAGCGCATGCGGTGAGGACGCCTTTGTCGTTTCTGCACCAATTTTTTTACATAGGAGTGATGTCATGACGAAACTTTTGGAGACCCCCATGAGCCGCCGCAACATATTGCAAGCCGCCACCGTAGGCGCACTCACCATCGCGCCCGCCTTGCGAGCTGCGGTGTATGCGCAAGGCTCGGACAAGCCTGAAAAAGAAGAAGTCAAGATTGGTTTTATTCCCCTCACCGATTGCGCGAGTGTGGTGATGGCCTCTGTGTTGGGTATCGACAAAAAGTATGGCGTGAAGATCATCCCTTCTAAAGAATCGAGCTGGGCTGGTGTGCGTGACAAGTTGGTCAATGGTGAACTCGACTTTGCCCACGCTTTGTACGGCCTGATTTACGGCGTGCACATGGGCACCGCTGGCCCGAAGAAAGACATGGCTGTATTGATGAACTTGAACCAAAACGGCCAAGCCATCACATTGTCTAAAAAGCTCGCCGACAAAGGCGCGGTCGATGCAGGCAGCCTCGCCAAGCTGATGGCCACCGACAAACGCGAATACACCTTTGCACAAACCTTCCCCACCGGCACACACGCCATGTGGCTGTATTACTGGTTGGCCAGCGTGGGTGTGAACCCTCTCAAAGACGCCAAGGTCATCACTGTGCCGCCACCTCAAATGGTGGCCAACATGCGCGTGGGCAACATGGACGGCTACTGCGTGGGCGAGCCTTGGGGACACCGCGCGATTGCCGATGGCATTGGCATTACAGCGGCCACCACACAAGACATCTGGCGTGACCACCCTGAAAAAGTACTGGGTACCACCGGCGACTTTGTTAAGAAATACCCCAATACAGCACGCGCTGTGACCGCCGCCATATTGGAGGCTGGCAAGTGGATTGACGCGGGCTTGCAAAACAAAATGAAGATGGCCGAAACCATCGCCGACAAAGCCTATGTCAACACCAGCGTAGATGTCATCAACCAACGCATCTTGGGCCGCTACCAAAACGGTTTGGGCAAAACCTGGGACGACCCTAACCACATGAAGTTCTTCAACGACGGCACAGCCAACTTCCCTTACCTGTCTGACGGCATGTGGTTCCTGACTCAGCACAAGCGTTGGGGCTTGCTCAAAGACCACCCCGATTATTTAAAGGTGGCCAAAGAGATCAACCAGATCGACATTTTTAAACAAGCGGCAGCCGCCAGCCACACCCCTGTGCCCAAGAGCGACATGCGCAGCAGCAAATTCATGGACGGTGTGGTGTGGGACGGCAAAGACCCAAAGAAGTACGCGGATAGCTTCAAAGTTCACGCTTAAACCGCCGACGAACTCTTTCGGACAAGGACACATCTCATGTATTTGAAAAACCTGTTGTCACGCGTGGTGCCACCCTTCATGGGCTTGGCACTGCTGGTGGGCATTTGGTCGCTGGTGTCCATCACCAGCACCAACAATTTCCCCAACCCCACTGACACCTTCTGGCAAGCCGTGGATGTGTTCAGCAACCCGTTTTACAGCAACGGTCCCAACGACCAAGGCGTGGGTTGGAACGTGTGGAGCTCCCTCAAGCGCGTGGCACTTGGCTTTGGCTTAGCCGCGTTAGTGGGCATTCCCTTGGGCTTCTTGATTGGACGCTTCGAGTTTTTGTCCCGCATGTTCAATCCTCTCATCAGCTTGCTGCGTCCTGTGTCGCCCTTAGCTTGGTTGCCCATTGGGTTGTTGGTGTTCAAAGGCGCCAACCCTGCTGCCATTTGGACCATCTTCATTTGCTCGATTTGGCCCATGGTCATCAACACTGCTGTAGGTGTGCAGCGTGTGCCACAGGACTACATGAATGTCGCGCACGTGCTCAACCTCTCGGAATGGAAGATTGTTACCAAAATTTTGTTCCCTGCCGTACTGCCCTACATGTTGACGGGTGTTCGCCTTGCAGTGGGCACGGCTTGGTTAGTCATCGTCGCAGCTGAGATGCTGACCGGTGGCGTGGGCATTGGCTTTTGGGTGTGGGACGAGTGGAACAACTTGAATGTAAAAAACATCATCATCGCCATTTTCGTGATTGGTGTCGTTGGCTTGGTGTTGGAGTTCGCCCTCATCAAACTCGCTACCGCATTCACCTTTGAGGAGGTGCAGTCATGAACGCATCATTGACCAGCAAGTATTTGCAAATTCAGGGCGTGGCCCAAACCTTCAAAACAGCCAAGGGTGATTTTCCTGCCCTGCGCAACATCGACCTGACTGTGAGCAAAGGTGAGTTCGTCACCCTCATTGGCCACTCGGGCTGCGGCAAGTCCACCTTGCTCAACCTCATTGCGGGCTTGACCATGCCCACTGAGGGCACATTGATTTGTGCTAACCGCGAAATCGCAGGACCAGGCCCAGAGCGCGCGGTGGTGTTTCAAAACCACTCGCTGCTGCCTTGGCTCACCTGCTTTGAAAACGTCTACCTTGGCGTAGAACGCGTATTTGGTCAAAACGGCGTGGTGGACGGCAAACCCAAAGAAAACAAAGAACAACTCACCACACGCACACATGCGGCCCTAGAAATGGTGAGCCTGAGCCACGCAGCCCTCAAACGCCCAGGAGAGATTTCAGGTGGCATGAAACAACGCGTGGGCATTGCACGCGCCTTGGCAATGGAGCCGCAAGTGTTGCTGATGGACGAACCCTTTGGTGCTCTGGATGCATTGACCCGCGCCAAGCTGCAAGACGAGCTGCTAGCCATCGTTGCCAACACCCAAAGCACGGTAGTCATGGTGACGCACGATGTAGACGAAGCCGTGTTGCTGTCCGACAAGATCGTGATGATGACCAACGGACCTGCTGCCACCATCGGCGAAGTGCTGAGCGTGGATCTGCCCCGCCCCCGCTCACGTGTGACGTTGGCCGACGACCCAGCCTATTTGCACTATCGCAAAGCTGTGATTGACTTTTTGTACACGCGTCAAGCGCACGTGGAAAAACACTGAGGAGCTGAACATGAGTAACAAACTCAAACTCGTGATGGTGGGCAACGGCATGGCCGGAGTCCGCACCTTGGAAGAGCTCATCAAGCTCACGCCAGACCTCTACGACATCACGGTCTTTGGCTCAGAGCCTCACCCCAACTACAACCGTATCTTGTTATCGCCGGTATTGGCGGGTGAGCAAACCTTGGATGAAATCATCCTCAACCCACTCGACTGGTACAGCGAAAACCACATCACGCTGCACACCAGCTGGACCGTGACCGAGGTGGACCGCGTCAAGCGCGTAGTGCATGCCACCAACGCTGCAGGCGAAGTGCAAAGCGCACCCTATGACCGATTGATTTTGGCCACTGGCTCTAACCCCTTCATGCTCCCGGTGCCGGGTCGTGAGTTAGACGGCGTGCTGGCCTACCGCGACATTGCCGACACACTGGCCATGATTGACGCAGCCACGACATACAAACACGCCGTGGTGATTGGCGGCGGCTTGCTCGGCCTCGAAGCGGCCAACGGCTTGATGAAACGCGGCATGAGCGTGACCGTGGTGCACGTGGGCGAATGGCTAATGGAGCGTCAGCTCGACAAAGTGGCGGGCAGCTTGTTGCAACGCTCGCTCGAAGAACGCGGCATGCAGTTCCGCATGCAGGCTCATACCCAAGAATTGCAAGCTGACAAAAAAGGACGCGTGGCGGCTGTGTTGTTCAAGGACGGCACACACGTGCCCGCCGAGTTGGTGGTGATGGCGGTGGGCATTCGTCCCAACACGGCGCTGGCCGAAAAGATGCACTTGCATTGCGAGCGCGGCATTGTGGTGAGTGACACGCTGCAAACGGTGACCGACCCACGCATTTATGCTGTGGGCGAATGTGCGGCTCACCGTGGCATCGCCTATGGTTTAGTGGCCCCCTTGTTCGAACAAGGCAAGGTGTTGGCAAACCATTTGGCCGAGTTCGGTATTGGCCGCTACACCGGCTCGCTTACCTCGACAAAGCTTAAAGTCACTGGCATCGATTTATTCAGCGCAGGCGACTTCATGGGCAGTGATGACGGCACAACCGAAGAAATTGTGCTGAGCGACCCGCACGAAGGAGTTTACAAAAAGCTCGTCATCCGCAACGACCAATTGGTGGGCGCGTGTTTGTATGGCGACACCGTGGACGGCAGCTGGTACTTCAAGCTGCTGCGCGATGGCCGCAGCGTGGCCGACATCCGCGAGAAGCTGATGTTTGGTGAATCCAACATCGGCGATGTGGGCCATGAAGGCCACAACAAAGCCGCCAATATGCCCGACGATGCAGAGGTGTGTGGTTGCAATGGCGTGAAAAAAGGCGCGATTTGCAAAGCTATTAAAGACAAAGGTTTGTTCACCTTGGATGAGGTGCGCAAGCACACCAAAGCCAGCGCGTCGTGCGGCTCCTGCACGGGCTTGGTCGAACAAATATTGATGTTCACCGCTGGGGGTGACTACTCGGCCACGCCGAAGAAAAAAGCCATCTGCGGCTGCACTGAGCACAGCCATCAAGAAGTGCGCGACGCGATTTCGCAGAACAAGCTGTTGACCAACGACGCGGTGTTTGAATTTTTGAATTGGAAAAAACCAAGCGCAGATACCAAAGCCACAGGCTGCGCCACGTGCCGCCCTGCCATCAACTATTACCGCATGAGCAGCTGGCCCAAAGAAGCGCTGGACGACCCGCAAAGCCGCCTCATCAACGAGCGCAGCCACGCCAACATCCAAAAGGATGGCACTTACAGCGTCATCCCACGCATGTGGGGCGGCGAGACCACCGCCGACGAATTGCGCCGTATTGCCGACGTGGTGGACAAGTACAAGATCCCCACCGTCAAGGTCACGGGTGGTCAACGGATTGACTTGCTCGGCGTGAAGAAAGAAGACTTGGTCAATGTGTGGAAAGACATAGGCATGCCCAGCGGCCACGCCTATGCCAAAGCTTTGCGCACCGTCAAAACCTGCGTGGGCAGCGAGTGGTGCCGCATGGGCACGCAAGACAGCACGCAAATGGGCAAAGACCTTGAGAAAGCCATGTGGCGCATGTATGCCCCACACAAGGTGAAGTTCGCCGTGTCGGGCTGCCCACGCAACTGCGCAGAAGCCGGCATCAAAGACGTAGGCATCATCGGCGTGGACAGCGGCTGGGAGATGTACATCGCGGGCAACGGCGGCATCAAAACCGAAGTGGCCGAGTTCTTTGTAAAGGTCAAAACCTCCGAAGAAGTGATGGAGTACACCGGTGCCTTCATGCAGCTCTACCGCGAAGAAGGTTGGTATTTAGAGCGCACCGTGCACTACGTGAACCGCGTGGGCATGGACTACGTGAAGAAAAAAATCTTAGACGACGAAGCAGGCCGAAAAGCCTTGTGGGCACGCTTGCAATTCACGCTCGACGGCGAACCCGATCCATGGTTTGAGTTCGACAAAGCGCAAGTCGATACGCGCCAATTTGAAGCCATCACCGTTTAAGGACACACACCATGACCGACTGGAAAGTCATTTGCAAAGTTGACGACATCCCCGTGTTGGGCGCACGCCGCGTTCAGCGGGCCAAGGGGGTTGAAGTGGCGGTGTTTCGCAACGCCGAAGACAAAGTGTTTGCCCTGCTGGACCAGTGCCCGCACAAACGTGGCCCTTTGAGCCAAGGCTTGGTTTTTGGTGAAACCGTGGTGTGCCCGCTGCACAACTGGCAAATTGGATTAGCCGACGGCTGCGCCCACGCCCCAGACGTTGGCTGCACCACTCGCTTTGCGGTGCGTGTAGAAAACGGCGATGTGGCCTTGGATGTGAACGAGCTCAACACGCTCGCAATTGACGACGCCACTGTCGCGAACTGAAACACACCAACGGCTCGAAAGAACCCATGAAAGAAACGCGTTCAACCTGCCCCTACTGCGGTGTGGGCTGCGGCGTCATCATTGAATCGAATGCGGGCCACATCACTGGTGTGCGCGGCGACCCTGCGCACCCTGCCAACTTTGGACGCTTGTGCAGCAAGGGATCTTCATTACACCTGTCGGCCAGTCCCGTGATGGCAGCACAAACGCGTTTGCTGCAACCCATGCGCCGCTTGGTGCGCGGTGGCAGCTTGCAGCCTACACATTGGGACAGCGCCATGCAGTTGGCCGGCCAAACACTGGGCAACATCGTGCGCACACACGGGGCCGATGCACTGGGTTTTTATGTATCGGGTCAGTTGCTGACCGAAGACTATTACGTGTTCAACAAGCTGGCCAAAGGTTTGCTGGGCACCAACAACATCGACACCAACTCGCGCCTGTGCATGAGCAGCGCCGTGGCGGGCTACAAGCTCACCCTCGGCGCCGACGCCCCACCCGCTTGCTATGACGATGTGATGCACGCTGATTGCTTGTTCATCGCGGGCAGCAACGCAGCGTATGCGCACCCTGTTTTGTTCAGGCGCATCGAAGACGCACGCGCTAAGAACCCGAACCTCAAAATCATCGTGGCCGACCCGCGCCGCACCGACACCGCCAGCAGCGCCGATCTGCACTTGGCGGTGCAACCCGGCACTGATGTGACACTGTTTCACGGCATGTTGCAGGTGATGCTGGCTGAGGGCTGGGTCGACAAGACCTACATCGCCGCGCACACAGAGGGCTTTGAAGCGCTGCAAAGTTTAGTGGCCGACTACACACCTGCACGCGTGCACGAAGTGTGCGGCATCACACCCCATCAACTGTTGCAAGCCACACGCTGGTTTGCAGGCGTGCCCGAGCACAACAGCCATAGATTCAAGCCCAACCCCGCATGGCGCACGCTCAGCTTGTATTGCCAAGGTTTGAACCAATCGAGCAGTGGCACCGCCAAAAACGCCTCGCTCATCAACCTGCATTTGGCAACGGCGCAAATTGGCAAAGCGGGTGCAGGCCCCTTCTCGCTGACGGGCCAACCCAACGCCATGGGGGGCCGCGAAGTGGGTGGCTTAGCCAACCTCATCAGCGCGCACCGCGACATGAGCAAGCCCGAACACCGCGCAGAAGTCGCAGCCCTGTGGGGCATTGACGATGTGCCATCCAAGCCCGGCAAGACCGCCGTAGAAATGTTTGAAGCTGCCGCCGATGGCGAAATCAAAGCGCTGTGGATTGCCTGCACCAACCCCGCGCAATCCATGCCCGACCAAGCCACGGTGCGCCGTGCTTTAGAACGCGCCGAGTTTGTGGTGGTGCAAGAAGCCTTCGCAACCGCAGAGACCTGCGACTTCGCCGACCTGCTGCTACCCGCCACCACCTGGGGCGAAAAAGAAGGCACGGTCACCAACAGCGAACGCCGCATCACCCGCGTGCGTGCCGCTGTGCCAGCACCCGGACAAGCCAAACACGATTGGCAAATCGTGGTGGACTTGGCCACACGGTTGGCACAAGAGCCAGGCGTGGCCCTAAACAAAGACGGCCTGCACATGGCCTACACCTCACCCGAAGAAATTTGGGTGGAGCACCGCGAATCCACCCGCGGTCGCGACCTTGACATCACCGGCCTGAGCTACGCGCATTTAGACCAAAGCCCTGAGCAATGGCCCATGCGCGAAGGTGCCACCCAAGGCCAAGCGCGTTTGTATGAAGACGGCCTATTCGCCACCGCCAATGGCCGTGCCAAATTTGCGGCCCTGCCCTATGTGCCAACCGCAGAAGTGCGTGAATCGCGCTTTCCGTTTTCGCTCAACACGGGCCGCTTGCGCGACCAGTGGCATGGCATGACCCGCACAGGCTTGGTCGGCAAACTGTTTGGCCACGTGCCAGAGCCCATGGTGCAACTGCACCCAGACGACATGGCGCGGCTTGGCTTTGACGAGGGCACTTTGGTACACGTCACCAGCAAACGTGGCTCCATCGTATTGCCGGCCCAAGCCAGTGCCGACCTCGGTGCGAACCAAGCGTTCATTGCCATGCATTGGGGCGCAGCGTTTTTGAGTGGGCGTGACCACCAAAACAAACCACTCGCGGGGGTGAACGCCATCACCACCTCAGCGTATTGCCCCACCTCGAAGCAGCCTGAGCTCAAGCATGCGGCTGTCAAAGTGCTCAAAGCCGAATTGCCTTGGACTTTGCTCGCAGTGGCGTGGCTGCCCGAGCACAAGGCATCAACCATTTTGCAAAATCTGCGTGCGCGCATGGTGCAGTTTGAATTCGCCAGCTGCGTGCCGTTCAGCGATACACCTACTGAGGGCCCAGCACGTCAAGGTGTGTTGATGCGTGCGGCCTGCAGCGAAGCGCCTGACATGGCGCTGCTGCATGACATCGAACAACTCTTAGGGCTCAACGGTACAGACAGCCTGCGCTACGTCGATGCCAAACGCCGCCAACTGCGAAGCATGCGTTTGCAACACAGCGAAGCCACCCAAGCCAAAGACACACAACTCAGTGCCTTTCTCATTGCGGGCGATACCTCAGCGGAAACCTGGCTCAAAGCCTTGCTGCAAACCCAAGCGTCCACCCAAGCCTACGGTCGCCGCTTGTTGATGACCGGCAGCAAACCACCAGTGGCCTTGGTCGATGCGGGCAACACGGTGTGCAGCTGTGTGGGGGTGAAAGACATTGCCATTCACCACCACCTCAAGATTTACAAAGGCGACAGCACTCAACGCTTGGCCTCCTTGCAAGGCACGCTCAAGTGCGGCACCCAATGCGGCTCGTGCGTGCCTGAGCTGCGCCGCATGATTCAACTCACCGAGAGCACGACATGACACAACAGCAGATACATCAGCAGCCTCTCGTCACGCTGGTGGGCGCAGGTCCAGGCGACCCTGACTTGCTCACCCTCAAAGCGGTCAAAGCGATTGCCGCTGCCACCGTACTGCTCGTCGACGATTTGGTCAGCGATGCCATCGTGGCTTATGCACCTCCCTCGGCACGCATCATCTATGTGGGCAAACGCGGTGGCTGCAAATCCACACCACAAGCCTTCATTGAAAAGCTGATGCTGCAAGAAGCTTTGGCAGGTGAAAACGTGGTGCGCCTCAAAGGCGGCGACCCCTTCATCTTTGGGCGTGGTGGTGAAGAGGTAGAACACCTGCAACAGCAAGGCGTGAACGTGACCGTCATCAACGGCATCACAGCAGGCCTGGCTGGCGTCACTTCGCTGGGTGTGCCATTGACGCACCGCGCCCATGCTCATGGCGTGTTGTTCATCACGGGCCACGCCAAACAAGGCGCAACGGATGCGGTGGACTGGGCGGCGTTGTCGCACACCGCAGCACAAGCCAAGCTCACCTTGGTGATTTACATGGGGATGAGCGGTGCCGCACAACTGCAAGCCTCTTTGCTGTATGGGCTCAGCCCACACACGCCCGTGGCCGTGATTCAACACGTGAGCCTATCCACACAACGCCATGTGGTGTGCACGCTCAGCGAGCTGCACAACACGGTGGTGCGCGACCAAATGGCCAGCCCTTCTGTCATTGTGGTGGGTGATGTATTGCAAGGCTTGCTGCACATCGAACAATCCGACCAACGCTTAGTCGCTGCGGCCTAAATCTTTTCAACCAACTCAGGAACCATCATGAACCGTCTCGACGTGACCGAAAAAATCATCAGCACCAAAGTGTCCAAAGGTATCAAGTGGGAAGACGTGGCCAAAAAAGTGGGCCTCTCCAAAGAGTGGACCACGGCCGCTTGCTTGGGCCAAATGACCTTAGATGCCAAACAAGCCAAAGTGGTTGGCAAGATTTTTGACCTCGATGCCGAAGAGCAAAAGTGGCTGCAAGTGGTGCCCTACAAAGGCTCCTTGCCCACACCTGTGCCCACCGACCCATTGATTTACCGCTGGTACGAAATCGTCAGCGTGTACGGCACGACCATCAAAGAACTCATTCACGAAGAGTTTGGCGACGGTATCATGAGCGCGATTGATTTCTCGATGGACATCGTGCGTCAACCCGACCCCAAAGGTGACCGCGTCAATGTGGTGCTGTCGGGCAAATTCTTGCCCTATAAACAATACTGAGCGTGAGCAACGACGCTGCAAAGGCTCTGTTGGCGCAAATGTGCGCCAGATCTCATGTTGCGCCCAAACGACTGGTGGCACCAGGGCCAACGGCTGAAGAATTGGATCTAATTTTCACTGCCGCAGCGCAAGCTCCCGATCATGGAAACATCCAACCATGGCGTTTTATTCTTGTACCCCAAGAAAAACGAGCAGCGCTAGGTCAGGCATTCTTGCACGCGTTACAAGAACGAGATGCAAATGCAAGTAAAGCAGAACTGAATTTTGCGTTTGAAAAGGCATTTCGCGCACCATGTTTAATCCTTGCTGTAGTTGACCACGGCCCTACTGAACCTCAAGTGCCTGCACATGAGCGCCAAATTGCTCTGGGATGTGCTATTCAGAATATGCTTTTGATGGCACAAGCACTTTCAATCGGAAGCGGTATCACGAGTGGTCAAGCTATGAATTCACGTTTCGTTCGTGAAGTCTTCAGACTAACGCCTAATGAAGAAGCAATGTGCTATCTAACATTTGGTCAAGTAACGACGTATAAAAGCAAACGAAAAAGGTCTGATGTATCTGAGATAGTCTCAAGCATGGAATGAATAAGGGCTGCTAACTCTTGAACAGCCACTCAATCTGGTTCGATGAATGTTCAAGGAGTCGAACTCTTCTAGGTCGGTAAGACTTCATCTTGCCCTTTAATTTTCCTGAGTTTGTAGGACTGCTATGCAGCGATAGCTGTCGGCTAACGCAGCATGGCACGACAACAGTAATGCCACGAAGCGGCTCTTCGTTTTTGTGGCTGTAACTACACTGAGTGGCTGCTATGCGGAGTACTTCAGTCCTAGGCAGTGAACTGCACGAAAAACGCAAATAGACCGACCGTTCTTCAACTGCCAGTACTGGTAGTTTCGACCCATAGCGGTCACCAGATTAGCGCTAGTCAACGACCGATCGTCCCGTACTTGACGTTCCGCCCTTAAAAGGCAAGCATTTCATTTCAGAACAAATCTTGCCGTCGACTGCCTACCTCCGACT
>JACCDN010582886.1_pt1 | contig 12319 bp, 11 predicted proteins | sample 7441691 | NCBI WGS metagenome assembly JACCDN01 (sample SAMN15323439, study PRJNA562643) | freshwater metagenome | isolation source: river surface water | place: USA:Blue River Watershed | collected 2017-08-16 | reverse complement strand
GAAGTAATTCCAAGGCCCGGTAGCGCAGTTGGTTAGCGCGCCGCCCTGTCACGGCGGAGGTCGCGGGTTCAAGTCCCGTCCGGGTCGCAAAGGTTTTGGTGTCGTTCTTTTTAAAGGCCGATATCAGAACCTTGTTTGGCTTGGTAGCTCAGTTGGTACGAGCGAACGACTGAAAATCGTTAGGTCGCCGGTTCGATCCCGGCCCAAGCCACGCAAGAAATTATTTGGGCGAAAAGCAGTCTCGCAAAAATCTTTCTCGTGAAAATTCCGAGGATGAGTACTTTGTATTCCATTCAAAATGCCAAGCTGTCTCGATTGCAATGGCTAGTGCTTTTGCCGAAACCTCTGTTGAGATGACGCCATTTTCTCCGAGTCTAACTTGTTCTACGAGACCTCCCACCGGAGTAATGACTACTGGCACTCCTAAAGCATTACAAATTGGAATTGTTCCGGATTGTGAGGCCTCAAGGTATGGAAGCACAACAATTCTGCTTGTGGCGATTTCATCTATCAATTCTTGATTTGTCATCCATTTACTTTTGTATGTAACACCTGACAAAGTTTGATTTTGCCTAAAGCCTTCACCCGCTATAACTAGTTGAGCGCTAGGTATTTCTACTAACTTCCAAGCCTCTTCCAACAGTTCTTGACCTTGATACTTTTTACCCCTGCCAATAAGTAAAATTTTATTGCTCTCGGAACGCCTAGTTTTAACCATTCTTTCAATGTGGGGAATCGGAAAGGGTGTTACACATATTGGCGTTTGGGTAACTCCATAGTTGATATCAATTTGATCCGAAACATATTGACTTAAGGTGATAACGCGTGAAGAATCTCTTATAAGCAACTTAATCCAAAATCGTGGAGGAAACTTTTCACCTGGGTGTGGGGTAGCATCATGAATAATTCGCACAACCTCTACGCCACGGTTCATTAGTCGTTTACCCAGAAATAGATCCCAAGGACTCGACATAACAATTAAGACCGTCTTTACTCTGGCCGTTTCCGTGATATCTAACAACTGTCTCCTGGCCAAAATCCATTTGGTGAAATGAAGAAAAGAAATTGGGGAGATAAAGCCATCTTGCTTCACGTATGTTGGTCTCTTTGACTGAAGCACTGAAAAATTTGTAGATTCGCACATCTCTAGGACTTGACTAAAAAGCGACTCACCGCCGCCGCGACGACCCCAATACATAGCAAGATGGCGATTCTCAGGACTTCCCATGAATTGATGCTACAGGCATGACCATATGCAACTATCGGAGGTTGTCGAGTTTAGGTCAAAGTAAAACATCGGTGATGGTCGTCATCTCATTTCGATCCATACTCAAGCCACGTTTCATGATTATTGGCGATCAAGGCACATTTTCTAATTTGCCCGCTACGCTTGAGAATATGAGGATTTACCCAGCAAAAAGAGAGTCGCTGTATTACCTTGTCGTAATAGCAATCTGGACCATTTGTGTTGTGGCTAGATTAAAGTTCAATGGACTTGTTTATAGTCTGGATTACGGCCTCTTTCAGCCTGATGGCATGTACTACAGCTTTAAAACTCTTGAATTCCTTAGTTGGTCAGATAAAACTGCTCTCGCTGAAGTTGTTAATTGGTATCAAGGGAATTCAGCTAAGTTTCAATCCTTAGATGTGGCAAGCTTCAACAATCCAACCTCGGCTCCTTGGGTTGTTACCCAGTTTAGATTTATCTACCCCTTGCTTTCTGTGCCATTTGTATACCTCTTTGGACTTTCAGGAATGTTAGTGGTCCCAGCGCTATCTCTGCTTTGCTTCTTTCTATTCATTCAGAAAGTGGCATTTATTCGTGATGTACCAAAGGTCGGGACCATACTGATTCTAGTGTTTAGTTGCTCTCCAACCTTATTGAGATGGACCACCGTAAATTATTCTGATGCTCTGCTTGTGGCTCTATTCTCACTATTTGTCTACCTCTCCAATACATCTGGCGGAATCTGGTCAACTAGAAACTTAATACTTCTTTGCCTTCTTATTTTTCTATCGACATTTACTCGTCAATCACTCCCTATTTGGCTACCCATAGGAATATATTTTCTATTAATCAGGAATGTACGAGTGGGACTTGTAACAATTTTGATAAGTCTAGCTTGCTCGGTTCCTTCAATACTCACATTTCCATACGGCAAATTCCTTAGCTCCAAACAGGACGGGGATATCTTACAAAGTTTTTACGGGTTTTTTACTAATGTTATCTACCTAAATTTAATCGAAATTATCCAACTGATCGTGCTTGATCGCGCACTTTTGATCATTTTGTTCGTCTCATTCTATTGTAGTTTCAAAACAAGTAAGGATTCTTTTTCACACTTACTTTTTGTGTCCACTTTTGGAGGGCTCTTAATCAATTCATTAGTTGGTGTTGCAGGAGTGAATTTCCGCTACATGTTGCCAATTCTGCCTTTTGCTAGCTTGGTGATATTACGGTCTAACCTAGCAAGCTCAATCGAAAAGCTGCTTATAACAAATAATCTACTCCCTCACCCCGGCATTAAATCAAGGTGAGAAATTCAAAATGTTAAACCTTTTGAATTTCTCCAAAATCAATGCTTGGTTTGTCACTACTATGACTTTTGGCGCTATTCTCTGAGTATGAACAATTCTGTTTCGAAGAAGATTTTTTCAACCTTTGTTCCTGAATTATTCGATCTAGTCAAGAGATCTGCTGCCAACAGGGGCGTTGCAATTGGAAAAATTGCCGACGTTCCTGAATACAGAGTAGTCACCCAGTCAATGCGTAGGAGGAATGTCAATTTAGTGCTCGATCTAGGCGCAAATCGTGGACAGTTCGCTAAAGGTATCAGAGCTGCTGGCTATACAAATAAGATCTTCTCATATGAGCCAGATCCAGATGTCTTCAAGCTCCTTGAAAGAGCAAAAAAGGGGGACATGAAATGGGAAATTTTCAACTTGGCAGTTATTGATACGGATGAAAAAAGTATTCAATTAAACGTAACTTCTAACATGGGTTACAGTAGTTCAATCCTCAATTTTTCACCGTCAGGTAATGAGATATACCCAGAGATTCAACTGCTTCATTCAATTGATGTGCCATGCAAAACTCTCATTAAAATACTTCAGGATATATCCGCAGAGGACCGTATTTACATAAAGGCTGATATACAGGGATTTGAAGGAAAACTCTTTCGAGCAATCGACTTACAGTCAGACAAAAGAATTGAAGGCGTAATGATAGAAATCTCCTTAATAGAAATTTATGAAGGAGAGTGGGAAATATTGGAAGCGATTAGCTATTTTAAAAAAATGGGTTTCGCTTTAGTGGGTGTAACACCTGAAGATTATGACGACAGTTTTGGTCACCCACAAGTTAATTTGTATTTTGAAAAAAGAAATAATTAACGTCAACTGATTAATATAACTGTACGACTCGGGGTTCTGTCCTTGAAGAGAACAAGAATTTCTTCTAATGAAGATGATTGCGCTGAACTTGATGAGTAAACAGAATCAATCTCACTTTGGATCTCGTCAGTCCAACTCAGATTCAAGTTGTTTATCCACTGTGTGGATTGGTACCAATATTCAGGCTCGAGTAAAACACATGGCACCTGAGTGGTGCAATACTTTTCTTGATCTAAAATCAAGACTGATCTCTGATAGTAGATATCTTGAGTTTGAAGTCGAGTTGCTAATATAGCAAACGGAGATTGAGCTATTGATTTTATTGTAACAATTACTGATGTGGGAATTGACCAGAACAGTAAAAGCGAAATCACTGAACCGTAAAGGAGATTAGTCACACTCAAGTTAAAATTTTTTGGAAAATATTTCAATCTATCAAATCGAGAGTGGTTCTGATTCGACTTATGCGCCTTAACAAGAATCGCTAAATAGAGAACAGAAAGGCATTGAATTACTGCAAAAACTATTACTGCTTTGAATATGTAGTACGAACCTGTTATCCCCCGAAACACTAAGAGAAATAGCCAACCTAAAAAAATTTGAATACCTATTGCAGCGAGGTAATTTCTGAGAATAAGAGCAACGCCATCTTGTTTTCTCAAATGCAAGTACCTAATCAAGATTGCGCCGGAGAACATGACAACTATCGGCTCTAAAACGCGATTTCCATTCAATTCAATAGCTTTTGCTTGAGTTGAATTCAAAGCTAGCATTATAAATTCTGTCAAAAAATAAAAGTATGTGATCGCCAAAATAAGGGCCACGGATTTTCTTTTTTTGGTGAACTTCCACAAAATAATTATAAATATCAAGGGTGTTAAGAGGTACATAAAAGTCCAGAACTCGCATGCAACTATAAGAAGACAAAAACTAATGATCCGCCTGTCTCTGATTAAGGCAAAAATAGAACAGCAGGTCAATGAAATTGAGAACGCGAAATTTATATATCCTAGATTGAACGTGTAGACAATCGCTATTCCAATCATCAACAAAAGAATTGGATTGAAAATATTTAGTTTATGAGTGTCGTTTTCCTCTTCACTCTTTAAATCTGAATTATTAAACATATAATTCAATCCACCTAGAATCATGGAAAGAGCAATCGCGTAAGCCGATACTAGGATCAGATTCCATGACAATAAGAACTCGTCAGTATTCCCAACTAGAGAGTTCCTATAGATAGAGGCAAAGAAGATATGAAAAGCGTCTGGATATCCGTTAACAAAATCACTTTTTGCGACATTAGGTAGATTGTCTGAACAGTTCTTTATAGAAGAGTCACAGATGGCAATGGCACGAGTAATGTAAGAGTGCGCTACTAGATCGTAACTTAGTAAGTTGACTCGCAATCGAGCGGCAGTATCTAACCAAATTGAATAGCCGAATTGAATTAGAGGAACCAGGAGTACGATGAGAAAAGATTTCTGAGAGAATTTCTTGGATGAAGCACTACTAATACGTTTTTTCTGACTGGATTCAACTTGAAACATCACAAATGCCGAAATAGATCCGGCTAATAATGCAAAGGAAAATCCTTGGAGATCTAACCGATCAAATGTGATGATGCTTAACATAATTGAGACAAGAAATGAAATCCCTGAAAGAAAATTAAGCAACAGGCGATAGCAGAGAAGAACGAAAATTAATATGCTAAATATTATCCCTGTGAAATCCTCAAATACATACTTGGACATTCCAATTGATGAAATTAGGATTGAATAGAGAATTGTTTTATGAATAATTGCAAAGACATTGTAGGATTGAAATATCGCCTTCATAAAATTTTTTTTATCTTTTCTAATTCATTGGTAAAAACAAGGCTTCGTAACTTTCTCTCTAGCTTTACAACCTTAAAATGTAACTTGATCATGTAGCCGCTAAGGACGACTGAGATTCCAGCAAATATCAAATTCGAAGCCACTTGAAACCCAAAATAATTAGCAACCTGACTCAGTAATTGTTCATTCCGCAAAACTACGTAAAAGCTCCAAAAAATGATTGTGAACGCGAACAAATCCTTAATTTTGATCACGTGCTCTTTGAATGCTTTAACGAGCAAAGTTAAAAAAGCGATAAACATTAAGATGACCAGTAAAATTTGAAGCATCATCTTTTCCTTTTTGAGATTAATAGTTTTCCAACTAGCGAAAGATAGTTGAGAATATTGTTAAGACCCGTGCTAGAGGCTTTGCCACCTGCCCTAGTAGTCATTTTGACTTCAACTTCCCTACAAACGACCTTGGAATGCTGCAATAATGGGAAAATTAATACGGTGTCCTCTAAATAATTAGTTGCATTTTTAAGATTTTGTATCTGGTCAAAACATGCTTTTGGTACAACCCTTAAGCCTGATGTGGGATCAGTTAGTGAAATCCCAAATCTGACTTTAAGAAGCTTTCGAATTATGCTAATCGCTATCTTTTTTGTTCTAGTAAATGGATAGGTTTGAAAATTTCTAACGCCTATAATGTATGTTGCAGGGTCAGCGACTGACAAAAGTTTGGCGACTTCGGCAACTGGATGCTGACCGTCACCATCGATTATCACGAGAAAGTCATAATTCAACTCATCAGCAACTCGAACAGCTAGTTGAAAGACCTGAGATATACCTATATTAAAAGGCAAATTGATAATGTTTTTAGTTTGCTCTTGAATGATTTTAAAAGTCTCATCAGTTGAACCGTCATTTAGAACAAGAACATCTATCGAGTTTTGATCGCTTGACGCAAAAGCTATGGTTCCCGCGAGCACTCCTGCTATATTCTCGGCCTCATTCAAACAAGGAATCGCGATGAGAATTCGAGGCTTGACCACTTGCAAATCATACTGGCTGAAACTTGAATCGCGATGAGAATTCGAGGTTTGACCATCTAAAGATTTTTACTTGGATGGTTGAGGAAAGGACATAGCTTTTACAGCGTGTTGTGCTTTGACAAGTTTTTTCTGAGAATTAGTTCGCTTGCCCAGGTCTGAAAAGGATCCCAAAGCCTCAGCAGCGGGCGTTGAAACGATTTCGCATGCTTAGTACGTATGCTTTTTGATTCGCTCAGTGAAATTAATCTACTCCCTCCGGTTAAAGTTTCGCTCGAGAATCTGAAGTTGGCAACTATCGCGCGTCTATAACGAAAACGTGCCAATTTTCGTGCCTTAAACCAAAAGTCAAGATCTGAAGCCAATTTGTATTGATTGCTATATCCCCCAACCTCCGCCCAAATGCTTGTTCTTATTACGGATCCTGGGTGAGGAATCAAATTCGGTGTCCATAGAATTAATGCTTGAAGTCCTGGAAGGCCATAATTTGTAAATAAAAGATCACCCCGATTATCTACATATCTGATGCCCCCATAGTAAATGTCATATCTGTTTTGCATCACTTCGTTGAATAAACGTTTAAAGCCAATAGGGTCCAATGTGTCATCATCGCCTAAGAAACTATAGAATTCACAATCACTTGGTAAAGATCTAATTCCCTGATTTAGGGCAGCATATAACCCAATATGTTCTTCTTTAAGAAGTATGGCATCAAATCTTACGGAAACCTCTTGGATGTCGTTATCTTCTTTCGGAGACACAAGAACTATTGCACATTTCAAGCCAGTAGATCGCACGCTCAACAAAGTTCGCGACAAAGACACTAGATCTTTCCCAAGAGTCGGAATCACAAATCCAATGCTCAATTAAGTCTCACTTCTCATCTTTATGCATGAAACCTGTCAATTACTTCAATCTCAAAATTCCATCCCCGTGCTTTACTTTATCAGAAAATCTTTATGTGCCTGTTTTGGTTACAGGCGGTGGGCTGTCTTGTGTTCAACTTTTTTCCATACTTCCCAAGAATTATTACTCAATATTTTGAAAAATAGATTGTTTGGCGAACTATTCAGAACGGACTGTGCATTCAGAGCTTCCCTTATATTCCAGCCGACATGAATCACTAAGAGATCACAATTATATGTAAAAGCGATCTTTTTGAGGGCCCGATCTAAGTCTACGTCTAAGTAAATGAATGGGTTGCTCAGATCTGTTTCAAGAGTGATTAGCTTCACAGGCCAAAAAGCAAAGGCTCTGCCGTCTCCGATAAGGCAAGTTTGGCTGCTGTTTTCCCTTCTTAAAAGTTCCCTAACTTGTCTGCCTTCTTTCTCGATAAAAATCGCATCAGCAGGATTTTCAATTCGTTGTTGACTTTTCAGCTTGGACTGTTCTCTTACTATATTTATAGAGGGCTGGGCAAAAAGTACGGCGCTCAAAATGGTTATGATAAATAACAAACTTTTCGTCTTTATCATCGGAAGAAGTTTAGAATTTTTTTTGAAGTCGATAAATTCCGTGCGGGAAAATGTAAGAACAACTAAGGGGACAAGTAGGTATAAGTAGTAACGATAAATTGCCCCCATATATATGAATTGCAAGAATGTGACAGCACAAATGACTAACAAAAATTGGGTATCGCGAGGTCGTACGTGCGTAAGAATGAAGAGCACCATCATCAGGATGGCTCCAAGCGCAAGAAGTTGAAGTGTAAACAAGCTTGATAAATCTATGGATTTGTTATTGAGTATTGTCGCCGCATCGCTCCAAGTATTCCTAATGATAACTTCGTTAGAAATGGCATTCTGGTTATAGTTGTAACCTTCAAAAATGTTCTGGAATAGTGGGTATAGGGGATTTCCAGTCTGAATATAATTTTTTGTCGACCAAATAATGATTGGCAAAAAACCAACTATAAAAAATCCTGCCTCCACGAACTTTGTATTTGATTTTCTCCTAGCGGTGTACTTATAGGCCAAAATTGCAATTGGCAAACATGCAATAACAGAATGTACTTTGATCATGACACAGAAACCGAGTAGTGCGGGTATTTGCGTGGGTAGTACTTGATTTTTTTGTCTGCAACTTAGAATCCATTCAATCGAAGAAATGAAGAATAGCGCCAGAGCTAGATCGTTTTCTGGGTTCGCCCAAGTAACAGGTCCTGCGATGATAATTAAAATTGTTAAGATGGTAACAACACATATTCTTATACTGATTGAGTTGTTTTTAAGTATACGTAGAGAGAAAAAGAATATAAAAAGTATGATGTTGAGATTGAGAATCCAGTTGATTTCTGGTCCCGAAATAATTGCTAGAAACCCTCTGACACTATTAAATCCGATTGACAGACCGTTATTTGGAATTAGTAAGCGTGAATCAAAACCATGGTCTTCGTAAAGTGCCCTGTAGGGCATATAAAGATGGTAGGCAAGTGAATCATATCCATTAAAAGGGAGTGATAACTTTCGATACTGGTGCGCAAGACTTCCTAGGAGACTCACTCCGATTAGGCCAAAAATTATTATTCTGCCTGGGGATGAATACCTTGGTTTTCTCTTCACAAGGTCTCTAATCGACAATAATCCCAGTGCTAAGAGTATCCCAAAGCAAATTAAAATGGACCAAGAATATAAGAGATTTATGGTCCCTAGAAGAATGAATGTATACGAAACAAGTACTAACCCGAGTAACCATGATCGTGCTAAATAAATAGACATATCGGAACTGTCTTCTTTTTTATTAAATCGAACGCCTATGGTTATTAAGGAAAGTGAGAAAAGTAAATAAATCAATATTGTAATCAGCATCAGATTATTCCTCGATCAATAAAATCAAGCGAAAATGCTTTGACAAGGTGTGTATGCGACTTGCCATTACGCAATTCTATGGCTCTTTATGGGTTTTGTAAGCCATAAACACTTCAATATTTAGGTTTTTTGGCTACGATGGAACAGTGAGGAAAGTAGGAATTTGAGATGAGATTTATCTTTCAGCGTTTTTTGGTGGCGTTTGTTAATTCTAAGTTTTTTAGATTCATACTTTTCCGTGCCACTCTGATTCCTAAGAAAGATTCAATTAAAATCAAGGGGATTGAAGAACTGGCTTTTCTCGGAAATAGTTTTGCTCACATCGGAAATAATTCCTCACAACTAAATCAAGATGCATGGGTACTCTTCAAAACTAATTCAAAATCAAATGGTTACTTTGTTGAGATAGGGGCCTGCGATCCAATCAGATTAAGCAATACTTATTATTTAGAGTCCAAGTACGGGTGGGATGGCTTGTTAGTCGAACCAAACCCATTTTTGCGTTTTGAGCTTGAGAAATCCCGCAAAGCTAGAGTGGTTTCTTGTGCCGCAGGGCCGCGGGGAATAATTGAACTTTATGTCGCCGAAAATCCAGAATTTACAACTAGCTCTCTGGTTAAAAAAGACGCACGACATAGGTTGTTCAAGGACTCTGGAAGAATCGTTCAGGTTGAATCAATTCCCCTCACAGATATATTTTTTGAAAACAATACCCCCAAATATTTTGATTTCCTATCTGTAGATGTGGAAGGCTCTGAGTATCAAGTTCTCAGCTCAAACGATTGGAGCAAGTGGCGCCCAAAATATGTAGTTGTTGAGCACAACTTCCGAGGCGACCGAAATAGAATTAGAGGTTTTATGCTATCGAGTGGATATGTGGTTTCGAAAGAAAACTCTCCATATAGTTGGGATGACTGGTTTGAAGATGTACACCCAAGAATTGAACTCTGATAATGTTTTTGTCAATTCTTATCCCATGCCTAAATGAGGAAGAAACTGTTGGGGTTGTCGTAACAGCTGCCCAAGAAGCACTTAAGTTAAATGGTTTGTATGGCGAAATCATCGTTATTGATAATGGCTCAACGGATAAAAGTGCCTTAATTGCTAAATCACTAGGCGCAGAGATACTTAATGTTCCTCAAATTGGTTACGGGTCCGCGCTTAAATCCGGCATAAACGAATGTAAAGGCGATTTTGCCATTATGTTAGATGCAGACTCCTCTTATTCACTTGATGGCATCGACATTTTTGTTTCGACTTTGAAGGATGGTTTTGATCTCGTGATTGGAAACCGTTTCAGTGGCGGTATTAGTCCAGGTGCTATGCCATTGCTCCATAGATATCTAGGCAATCCAGTTTTAAGTTACTTGGGAAGACTTCTTTTCAAAACTCCCATCCGAGATTTCCATTGTGGTTTGAGGGCATTTAGGACAGATGCAATCCGCAAATTAAATCTGAAATCGACAGGCATGGAATTTGCAAGTGAAATGATAGTCAAGGCATCACTAAATGGTTTAAAAATCACTGAAGTGCCAACTACCTTGAAGCCAGATGGTAGATCTCGAGCTCCGCATCTAAATACTTGGCGGGATGGATGGCGACATCTTGTCTTTCTATTAGCAGCTAGTCCTCGATGGTCATTTATTTACCCCGGAATTCTGTCATCCTTAATTGGTTTTACGCTCATCAGCGCTCCCGTTTGGAATCAAACTGAGTACCTTTTATTCACTCTGCTTCCACTTCTTGGTATGACTCTTGTCAATATAGGTTTTCTAGCAATCTTCCTGGGTATCATCGCTCGAGTCTTTTCCACAAATTTAGGGACAATCCCTGAAAACAAAAACTCGAAATTGATCTCAAAATTCTTCACATTCCAAAACGGGATCTTAATAGGGACTGTATCCGCATTCTTCGGTCTAATTTACGTTGTAGTCAATTTCATAAATGCCAAAAACTTGGATGCGAACGTTCTTGAGGCTCAAAAAACGATGACCAACATATTTTCTCTTTGCGCAATTAGTATTGGATTTCAATTGATTTTTACATCATTTCTTGCGTCACTCATGCAAACCCTCAGCCCCAATTCGAGCGACTAGAAACAAATTCTTCCCCATTACCTTTTGCATTCCCAGACGGTCAAGAAAAATGCTTAAAGGAAAAATAAAACGATCGTAAAATTTTACTGATCTTATGGAACCGATATTAAGTACCCTTCTCCAGCCAAGAAACTTAATCGCGAGGCTAGCGATAACACCTATTGAATCCACAAAATCACAAGAGATGATTTCAAAACCATTTCCCTCAAACTTTGCTACTAAATCACTCTTGGAATAGCGTCTATAATGGCCTACCTTTTGATCCAAATCTGAAAACAAAAACTGCAAAGCTGGAACATAGACCACAGCGATACTAGACGACTTCATTACTCGCTTGAAATTAGAGATTGCATCAAAATCTTGTTCGATATGTTCGAGAACATTGCTGGAATATACTATGTCGTATTTAAATGGAACATCCCCTATATCTGAATAAACAATAAATCCTTTATTTCTCAATTCTTTTTGGAAATCCTCATCTATTTCAACACAATCAGGCTTCATGCTTTCGTGGTAAAGCCATAAGTCTGCCAAGGATCCGAGTCCTGCACCGAAATCTAAAACCGATTTTCCAGAAGTATATCGGGAGCTTTCAATGAATTTTTCGACTAGATATTCATTATACTTCTTTAAGGCTGAATCAAAATTCAATAGCTCTTCATAACCGGGGTAGGTTTTTTGGATACTATCCTGCTTGGTCGTTCGTTTTTTAATCAACTTAATTCCCAGGTATTTCAAGGTACAAAAACGTATGATTAATCTAAAACCACGGATCCTGCAGGTGTTGTTAAATGCACTGCAACAATCCCGTATTCACCATCATTTGATGATGGATCAACAAATTCCACATCGGCACCGTTTAATCCACCAAGGATCTCAGTCTTAAACCAAGAATCAGCTAAGTGATCGGTGTCTGCAATCGTAATCTTCTCAATTGCAGCAACTGCTTTTCCATCTTGTGATGGATGATCCGCCGTTAACCACTGAATAAAGAATGGGAGTTCGCGAGAATCGGTAATCTCATTTACTCCGATTTGCTTCCACTTAAGATCGCTTCCATCTGGACGTGTGCGGTGACCTTCGATTGCGCTGCGACCAAACTTCTCTTCAACCTTTGAAATATCTTCAGTTGCAAAAACCCAAGTGAGCCAG
>JACCDN010390931.1_pt1 | contig 12320 bp, 11 predicted proteins | sample 7441691 | NCBI WGS metagenome assembly JACCDN01 (sample SAMN15323439, study PRJNA562643) | freshwater metagenome | isolation source: river surface water | place: USA:Blue River Watershed | collected 2017-08-16 | reverse complement strand
TTGGTTCGATGACTACAATTCTTACCACCCGCACAGTGCACTGGGCTACTTGCCACCAACACTGTTCAGGGAAAAACAATCGGTAACTTGAATATACCGGCGGTACTGGGTTACGGGGTCAAGACCACGCCTGTATTGCCCGGGGACGAGCAGTAACAGTGGTCTGCATGGCACTTGGAGTATCCCAAAGTAGCGTATTGACCAAGAAAAAGCTTTCATCTGAATGGGCTGATTTGAAAAAGTCACCACCTCTGGCAGATGACGTGGACCTGAAGCAAGCCATTGCCTGCGTTGTCAAAGACCGAGCAACCTACGGCGGCTACAGAAGGGTCTGGGCCAGGCTGAAGATTGAAGGCCGCCAGATTAACCATTAGCGCGTTTACCGAGTAATGCGCGAAGAGGGGTGGCTGTTGTTTGGGCAGTGCCAGAAACCTCTGGAATTGATTGGAACTGTCTTGCGACAACGGCGAGTGCGTCACATTGCATTTGCACTGGACTGCTGCGACAGGTAGATCATGAGCTGGGTGGCCACTGCAAAAGGCATTGATGCAGGACTGGTTTGCGACTTCATGATGCAGGTTTTGGAGAAACGATTCGGATCACACGACAAGCCACCTAAAACGATTGAGTGGCTGACTGACAACGGCAGCTGCTACACGGCAGCAGAGACAAGAAGCTTTTCAAAGCAACTAGGCTTAAAGCCTGTGACGACAACCGTTACAAGTCCACAAAGTAACGGCATGGCTGAGAGCTTTGGGAAGAAGCTAAAGAGGGACTATGCGAAGTTGGCTAACAGGCCAGATTCAAAACTGTGATGGCCCAACTGAAAGATTGGTTCGTTGACTACAATTCGTATTACCCGCACAGTGCACTGGTCTATTTGCCCCCAACGCTTTTCAGGTGAGAAACGATCGGCAACTTAAACATACCGGCGGTACTGGAATACAGGCTCAAGACCAAACATGCCCTACCTGTTTTAATTATGATAATAACATAATGAAGTTCTGTAAATTTATATTCTTTTCCGACAGTTCAAACACAAGTTCAACGAATTATTATCATCACAGGTATTTTAATATGCATTCTTCCATGCATCCGCCACTGTCGAATATCGGTGGGCATATTCTTATGGGACTCTAATGGCTTCCGTACTTGTCTTCATTCCTTCCTATAATGACACCATTCATCTTTCAACAATAATTGATGAGTTTTCCAGATTAAATAAATCATTTGAAACTACTTTTCTAATCATTAATGATGGATCTACTGTTTCATTTCCTGATTTTACATATAGGCAAAATGTTATTGTTATTAATCTTCCCTTCAATACTGGACTGGGAACAAGCTTAACATTGGCAATGCGAATTTTTATTAAGAATAATTTTACATACTTACTTCGAATAGATTCTGACGGTGAGCATTTGGCTTCAGATTTATTTAATTTACTTAATTTTTTCACATTAAATAAATCTAAATTAAATGTCTGCTTTACGAGAAGAACCATATTAAAAGTCAATAAAATTCCATTTTTTGAAGCATTTGCAAAATTTTTAGGGCGCTATTACTGCACTTCCCTAGTGAAATTTTTAGCAAGTTCTTATGATTTTACAATTTACGATGTAAACTCAGGGATGATTGTTTTGGACAAATATGCAGCCAGCATTTTTCTTGAATACAGATTACACCGATATCCAGAGGCCCAACTATTTATTATTTCCTTAATTAATAAATTAAATATTAATGTTTTCGATATTAGTACAAGTGAACGCATAAGCGGGCGTTCTACAATAAATTTTATCAGGGGCATTAATATATTAGTGGATTTAACTTTTTTTATCATTCAGTCGAAGGTTAAAAAATGAAATTAGTGATTAGTTTTTTAATGTTTATGCTTATTTATCATAACATTTACAAAGGAAATCTTCAATCTAGCGGATCTTTGATTCTCATTCTTATGACCCCGTTTATTATTTTATTATGCTCTAGCAATTGGTTTATATACTTTGTTTCCATTTTTTTTCAAATAAATTCTGGCACAATAGCTATCGCTTATTTTATAATTGGCGCCCTTTATATCAACATATTATATCTGCACATTAAGATCACCAATCTGCAAAATATGATTAATCTATTAACAATAGCAACAAAAGAGAATGAATTCAACGAAAAATAATTTCAACTTGCTCTGCGTTTTAATTACATGTAGAGCAATTCCGATTCTTTTTTTAATTTCATTTTATCCTAAGACTGAATTATTGCGATACACCGACTTCTCAAACTATAATACTTGCAATTTATCCTCAGTCAATCCGGGTTTTAGCTTTATTACTTGCATATTGGGCATATATGATGTAACTGATTATTTTCCAGTTTTTATTACAATACTACTAACCTTCTCAAGAGATTATATATACATTCTCTTGAGCAAAAGATTTTTAAATCAAAATCAAGTTCTCTTTTATACTATACTACTAGCTCTTCATCCCTATCTTGCTGCTTATTCACTAAAATACAGTAGCTCTTTATTCGAAAGCTTGTGTGTTCTTTATTTATTTATTTTTATAAACTACAAAAAAGATGACTTTAACTGGTTTAATTCTTTGATTTTCATCATTATTTTTTTATTCAGGAATCCTTTGTTTGGAACAATAGTTGCCACCCTAACTTTACAATTATTCACAAAAATAGATGGTAATAAATATAAAACAAACATAATATTATTATCCACCTTAGTAATTATTTTCATGTTTTTTTATTATTTCGGAGTTAGCTACACAAAATTATTCCTTGATTACAACACTATTTACTCTTACAACTCTGTGTTAATGATATTTGGAAACTACAATTTATTTTTACAACATCTTTTTACTGCTATAGCAATTTTATTTTCACATTATTTTATGTTGACAGGGTTTCGTGAAGCTTTTTTTACCGATGGCATGTCTTATTTTGATACTGTTAATCCTAAATTATACTTTGAATTATTTATAGGTTTCTTTCTTATTTTAATCCATTCAATTGGATTTTATGGATGCTACAAAAAATTACTCGCTTCCAACAAGTTAAATATTTCATTGATTTTTGTTATTTTCCCTTCCTTTTTAGTAGTAGCGCATTTACGATACCTATACTCTCTCATTCCTATTTTATTATTAGGAATGGCCACCCTTTACTTTTCAAATGAAAAAATTTGAATTTTATTCCCTTAAGACGCAGTCCCTTCGGTATTCCTTAGACTTTTAACTAGTAATATTAGTATTTATTTAGCAACACCAGTCACCTATAGATGAGAAATAGCTTTGGCGCTGAAGCAGGGAGCCAGAACTTAAATCGGCAATTCTCATACAGCACCATAAAACACGCATTTCCTTTGCAGTTATTAACTGAGTTAGTCACCTTAAACCTAGTTTCATTGTAATTCCTTAAATTAACAACTAGGAATATTACTATGCCTTCAACAAGACCCCATCGAGTTGAGATCGACGCCAGCAATCAAGGGCGAAGACGCTTTACGCGAAACCAGAAACTAGCAATCACCAAACAAACCACATAACCAGGCGACTATGTCTAACTTGTTGCCAGAGAACACGATTTGACATTTGTCCAATTGCTTTCCACTTGCCGAAACTAAACACCTTGTTGTAGGCTCCTTATTGTCTTTTGGCATCTAGGAATCCGATAGAGTAAAATTCAAAGTTTGTTAACATCCTCGATCAAAATAAATCGATAACACGATTGCTAAGCTTGTTTGCTGACTACAACTTTTATCTCTCTTCCCCTCCCCGTATTGCGTTGGTGAACAAGCCTCAAAATTGTTGACTACAAGGGAATATTCAACTTGATTACACCGACCGTACTTTTTTACTCAGTCAGTTCTACAAAATCCATGTTGTCTTCACTATTGACAAAGCAATGCATTTTTTTTAAAATGAAATTTTTTGAGTATATTGCCTAATATGAATTATAATGAATCTAAAACTGACATCATCCATTCAACACGATTACAAGCGCGTTTAATTTACTCCAATCCGGAATTTAGGAAAGATGCACTAAAGAAAATCAAATTGATTAATGATTTCTCTCATAAAGCATTTGAGAGATCAGCTCCAAAGTTAGCCTTGAATGGCCGTATTCTTGAATTAGGTTGCTCTTCAGATATAAACCTAAGAGCTTGTAAGCAAAACTACTCAGAATATGTCTTATCTGATTTGAATATTGATATTCTTCAAAACACTCATCCACTAATTTACTCCTTGAATCCCGATAAAATTAAAATAAGAAAAATCAATGCTGCCAAGTTAAAATCCGAATTAAATAATGAGAAATATGACAGAATTATTGCTTGTAATTTGTTGGAGCACTTACCATCGCCCGAGACAACACTAATAGATTGGTATGACTGCTTGAACACATTGGGCACTCTTTCACTACTTCAGCCATGCGATCCCGGATTTCTTTGGAGAGTCGGTAGAGAGCTAGGACATAAGCAACACTGTATAAGTAAGGGATTGAACTATGATTTACTTATGGCACTAGAGCATATCAATCCTGCCAACAACATTATTACGATAATTAAATCATTATTTCCTTCTGAAGCTAAACTTACTTATTTTCCATTTCTTGTACCAAGTTGGAATTTTAATTTATTTTTCTTCGCACATATTACAAAGCGATAATTGATTTTTACTCATATCGCAATCATTAAACACTTACTTTCAAATAATATTATTGGTATATTTTTATGCGCGGAAACACATCAAGAAGCTACTATTATTACAGAGGAATTTGGCATTTTAGCCAAAGTATACACTTACAAAACCCTTCCTTATTAATTTTTCATCAGTATTATGGACTTATAATATTTTAATTTGATATGAACTCCAGAGCTACGCCACATCTATCCATTTTTGTTGTTTCATGTGCTTACGCTATTTTTATACAATTCGGACCTCTTGGATACGGTATTGATGTACATGAGAGCTATCAATATGCTGATACATGGCCACTAGGAACAGAGCCAATTGGTTGGATGATATCAAGTTTTTGGGTTGATTTTTTAGGCTCAAGAATTTTCATTGGCCCAGCTCTTACATCTTTTTTACTCTGTTTTGGACTGTTTTGTTTTATTATTCAAATACTTGGCCATAGATTTGGAATTTATTTTTCCATGCTGATTGCTTTTTTATTACTATTTACTCACCCCGTCATTTTAAGCGGTACCAACGTGCTAAGACAAGGAGTCGCAACCGGTTTCTTTTTTCTTTTTCTTTATAAATTTATTAATAGAAATATCAAGCAATCCATTTTTTTTTCCTTACTATCTGCTCTATCTCATAATGGAATCATACTTATTTTAATTACATTTCACATTGCCATCATCCCAGTTTCTCATAAATTAAAAAAATGGTTATATTTTTTACTTTTAGTCCTGGTTTACTTATCAGTTGATTTTGTTCTTTCTTTGAAAACATCAATTGATTCTGATACCAATTATAAAATTGTCGCCGCCATCCTATTGTTAGGATATTCGTTAATATTTATACTATTTCCCCAAAGATATTTTTCAAGTTATTTTTCATCAATGGAGAATATTGTTAAAAATATATTATTTTATAATCTTTTATTAGTCGTTTCCATGACCAATTCACCTTCTACCGTTCAGAGATTGTTAATGATCTTATTTATTCCAGTTATTTTATTTATGATACTAGGATTACCAGTGCGTATTTTTGTAAAATTATTTGTATTATTTGTATTTTCTAGTCTTTGGGTTTTTGTTACCTTAACTAGCTCTACCCTTCAAACCTGGACTACTCTTTAACCTTACCACTCATGAATAACAATTTTAAAATACATAAGTTCACTAAACCCAATCCAAATACGAGGTTGTCAATTATTACTGTAGTCAAGGATGATACAATAGGTCTTCTATCCACAATGGATAGCTTGAAAAAACTTAATTCATATTTATTGGAAACAGTTGTATGGATTAATTCAACATCCAATTTTAAACAAGAACATATTGATATTGCAATTACCAATGCTGATGTTGTAATTTGTGGAGACGATCTAGGAATATTTGATGCTATGAATAAAGCACTATCATACGCAAACGGCACTTATGTGCTTTTTCTTAATGCTAGAGATAGAATTATTAACCCATTTATTATTTGTAACCTAAATGAACCGGTTTTAGTTCCGATTCAATACACTGATTACTTTGGAAAAACTCGCCTTGTCAAAGTGTCAAAAAGTACAAAGTTAGGTATCCCTTATTGCCATCAGGGAATGATACTGCCTAGACTCGGCTATCAATACGATACAAATTTCAAATATGGTGCAGATTATTTAGCTCTACTAAACTTCAATCTTCCCTGGCCTCTACCGATTTTATCTGTAGGCTTAGTTGAATACGATACTTCTGGAGTTTCAACAATAAATCGATGGGAATCTGATTTATGGACAGCTCGTGTCATCTTACTTCGTTTTGGTTACTTATTTGCAACAGTCTTTCTTTTTAAGTGTATTTTCAAATTGGCGATAAAACGAATTTATGATCTAAAATGCAAGTTATTGGATAATTAATATGAACTCTACAACTTTAGATTGCAACCCTATTGTGACCGTAATTACACCCAATTATAACGGCCACCGTTTTCTACGTCGTGTCGTTGAGTGTGTGCGTTCACAAAACTTCAATCTTGAACACATAATTGTTGACGATTGCTCTACTGACGATAGCTGGGAGTTACTTCAATCACTCAGAAACGATTTTACCTGGCTAAAACCAATTCGCCTGGATAAAAATTCTGGACCGGTAGTTGCTCGTAATAAAGCAATTGAATTGGCTAAAGGTAGGTTTTTAGCATTTCTAGATGTTGATGATCTTTGGCTTTCGCATAAAATAAGCACTCAGATTGATTTCATGCTAAAAGAAGCATGCGTATTAAGCTTCTCAGATTACCGTTTTATCTCCGAAGATGGACTGAAAATTGGGAGGCTTTTGCGAGGTTCTAACAAAGTTGGTTGGCATTTGCACCACATGACTCGCTACTTGGGGTGTTTGACAATAATCGTAGATCGAGCTCAATATCCTGATTTTAAAATGCCGGACATACCTAGGTCTGTTCATGCTGAAGATTTCTTGGCTTGGTCTGCGTGTATTCGTCGGCATGGGGCCGCGCTTCGCTGTCCTTATGACCTAGCACGATATTCAGTAGTTACAGATTCTAGATCATCCAATAAAAAAAATGCATTCCAATCTGTTTGGATAGTTTATCGTGTCGTCGAGTCCATTTCGCTACCGCTAGCCTTGTTTTATTCTTTTGCATACGCGATCGGTGTTTTGTGGAAGCGCTATTGGCATCGACCTTTCATGAACCGAGCAGATGTTGATATGTATTATCAATACTCTTTGCTGCCTGAAATTGCATTGAGAAGGGAATAACAATGTTTTGTATTGTTGGTGGTAGCGGTTTTATTGGTACGCGCCTGTCAAAGCGGCTTAATAGTGCATGTCAGCGGTTTAATATTATCGACAAAGACCCCAGTCAAACCTTTCCGGATCTTGTTTATTTAGCTGATGTACGCGACATTGATGCCTTGCGGAAATCTATACCTCAGAATTCAAGTATTATTAACCTAGCAGCTGAACATCGAGATGATGTCCGCCCCCTATGTCTTTATAAAGATGTTAATGTGACCGGTGCACATAACATCTGCAATGTTGCGCGCGAAAAAAATGTTGAAATGATAATTTTTACAAGCAGTGTTGCCGTTTATGGCTTTGCGCCTATTGAAAGCGATGAATCTTGTAAGATTGCACCGTTTAATGAATACGGTCGCACTAAATTTGAAGCGGAGCAGATTTTTAAAACTTGGCAAGCCGAGTCGCCAGAAAAACGTACCTTGGTAATCATTCGACCAACTGTCGTCTTTGGCGAACAGAATAGGGGAAATGTATACAACCTGCTATGCAAAATTGCTTCCGGTAGATTCATCATGGTTGGAAATGGAAACAATCGTAAATCAATGGCCTATGTTGAGAATGTAGCGGCGTTCATCCAATACGCCACGAAATTCACTCCCGGCGTACACATATATAACTTCGTCGATAAGCCTGACTTCACAATGAACAGTTTGATTTCTAAGGTTAAGGTCATTCTAGGTCGCTCGGACAAGGTGGGGTTTCGCCTTCCATATTTCATAGGTTTGCTTATCGGTAGAGCATTCGATTTGTTCACGCTTTTTACTGGTAAAAGCTTTTCGATCAGCTCAGTAAGAGTTAAGAAGTTTTGTGCAAATTCCGTATACAACTCAGCTCTTGATAGAACCGGTTTTATTGCACCAGTTCCCCTTGAACATGCACTTGTAAAAACCGTCCGTTATGAGTTTATTGACTCGCACGATGATGAAGCTGTTTTTTATACAGAATAGTCTTAAAAAATTGACTGTATGTTCAGTGTCTGTACATTTCGAATAACAACTTGAGGATTTATCATTCACCTCGAGCTCACTTGGTAACCCTGATCTTTAGTAATAGTCAACGGAATAGATAGTCATCATCTAATATGTTTAATTTCAGTTTAGTTGAGTTTTTTAAAGTCAAATGCTCGAAGATCAGCATTTGAAAAAATTTATCCACACCCGGACACCCATAGCATCGAACATTTGATTTCTTTCGTTTATTAAATTTTAAAAGCATTAATAAAGTAATTCACCCAACATATACCAAATGACTGGACTTTATTTTGCTTTTCTGTGTCCTGCGACTAGTATCCTAGGCGATTTAAAATGAACAATTCTCTTATAAAGGTAACCATACACCAGCGCAAAAAATGCAATCAAAGAAAGAAGTGTATTCGTATGCTGATAAAATATTAACGCACATATAACTGGCACTAAAACAAAGCCCCAGACCATAAGAGCGACCTTGGCATTAGCTCTATTTTTATCCTTATTGGTTTTATCAACAGCAGGACTCAAAATCAATCGCCTGTAAATTAGCGTATGCAGATGGAGAGCATCCGGATGGTTAATTGGGTGAGATCGAACAAACCTTCTGCGATACATGCTGTAAAGCGTCTCTAGTAGTGGGTATACGCCAACCAAAACCGGTGCCATTGGTGATATGTCGATGGACCGGTGCGGCAACAACAAGCCTAGCTCTACCACCCAAAGACCGAGCAAATAAGCACCACCATCACCAAGAAAGATTTTTCCTAAAGGCCAGTTCCATATCGCAAAACCAAGGGTTGCTGATGCCGTTACAAGGCACAATCTAAACACCAAACCATCGTTTACAAACAAAGCCAAACCCGACAAACCCAACAGCATGATGATGACTGCGCCTGATGCCAAGCCATGAAAGCCGTCGATGATATTGACGGCATTGATAAAACCCGCCACCACTAGCATAGTTATAACAAGAGCAACTCCCGGTACAGTAAGTAACTCATCAATCGGCGGAATATCAGTTCGGGAAACTCCTACCTGAAATACAAAATATACAAAGGCAGAAGACAAACACGCCAACAAAAGTCTAGCGCGGGGAGTTACCCTATGTGTGAGGTCTTCCACCAGCCCTCCCACGAAGACTGGTGAGGATATCAAAAGTAACCACCAACCCAATAGCGAGTCATTTGGAAAGTATTTGCTTGAAAGCCAAATACCACATACCATGCCCAAGCAAATACCCAACCCACCCAAGCGCGAGGTAGACTGAGTATGAAACTTTTGTATACCAGCAACTTTGTCAGCTCCGAAAGTTGATTCAAAAACAGCCAAATACCCACTCACCAAGGTGGCAACTACCAATGCTGATAAAAGCGGTTGCCATTGGAAGGCCATGTTTGAATCGCTTAGTAACATTTCAACTAGGCAGCTTTACGGCTCCAGCGCCATGCCGACTTGAGTTGTGAGAGCTGACTAGCGCCTTGAGGATTTTCTGATGCTTTGCGCAAGGCGCGACGAATGAAAGACACCAGAACCCCTAAGAAAACACCAGCAAACGCCGAGACCAGCACAATGATGGCGCGCTTAGGCTTGGATTTGCGTTCAGGGGCGTGCGCAGCATCAACCACTTGAATCAACGGACCTTCGCGAGATTCATCTACCCTGGCCGATTCATAATGAGCGACCAACACGCCCATTATGGCTTCACGGGCTTTGATGTCACGATAAGACTTCACCGCCAACTGTTGCAGGGGTGAGGCGTTTTCTTCCCCACCTGAACCCTGCTCTATTTTTACAAGCTGTGAGCGCAACGCACCCAGTTCGCTTCCCAGGCGCTGTACATCGGGGTTTTGGGGGGTGGCAAAGCGGCTCATAGCCTGCATTTGCACTTCTTTGGCTGCAATTTGCCCACGCAATTCTGCACTGGCACGCACACTTCCTTCAGCTATCACAACAGTGACTTGCATGCCTGACTTTTCTTTGGCCGCCCGGAAGTTGGCTTCTGCTTGAGCCAATTCTTCTTGAGTTTTGGCAATTTGCTGTTCAAAGAAAACGCGGCGTTGCTGTGCGTCTGTCACTGCTAACTTGCCCATGAGGTTGCGCAGTTCTTCGACATAGGCGTTGGCTAGCTTGGCTGCGAACTCTGGGTCTTTATCGTCAACTTCGATGATGATGAGGCCAGTTTTTTTATCAGAAACAATTTTGACTAAACCCTTCAAGGTTTCGCGTGTTTCAAAATTTGTTTTGGTTTTGTAATGCTCTTGCAGTTTGAATTTTTCAATAACGGCATTTTGCAGGCTTTCGCTTTGCATGAAAGCGATGTACATCTCATCCGGGCTTTTCACACCCGCAGCAGCGCCAGCCAAACCGGCAAACGCACCCAAGTTTGCCAATGCCGAAGCTGCACCACTTTGCTGCTGCTGAGGCGGCATCATGACGGTTTTGGCAGTGAAGATGGGCGTCATGAGCAAGCTCACCACAATGGCCAGCGTGGTGGCAATGGCGGGTATGGCGAAGAGGGTTGTCTTTTCTTCGCCAAGCGCAATAGCTAAGTCAAGCAGACTGATTTCGTCTTCATCAACATCTGGGGGAATAGGGACTGTGGTTTGGTCGTTCATAATTAATAACCCAAAGCCTTGATGCCGGCTGCGCCTAAGCCCAGTTGGTAGAAGATTTGCGTGATGTCTTTGGCATTGCGAATGACTGCACTCCAGGTGGCTTCGCGGTCTAGCTTGTCAGGCATGACGATGGAGTCGCCCGGCATGACCTTGGCACTGTTGATGGAGCCAAACCAGCCGCTGTTTCTCGTCAGCGCTGAACCGTCGGCACGGATCAGAATGACCGAATCGCGATCAGCACCAGAGCCAACGCCTGCGGCATTGAGGTAGTCTTTCACGGTTTGGTCAGCTTTGTAGATCAGCGCTGATTCAGTGTTAACCGCGCCATACACATACACAAAGTCTGGGCGGGTGGGGATGATGAAACGGTCGCCGTTTTGTAAGCGGATGTCTGGCAGTTTGTCGATGTAGTTGTACAGCTGAGGCTCGAGGCCCAGCGCAATACGACCTTCGGGCTTTAAGCTGCGAATGCGCTCTAGTGCTTGACGTTGCGCTTGTTGCGCGGCCAAAATGCGCGCTTGCGAAATGGCGGCATCAGAACTGGCACCTAAACTTTGGCTAGCTTGTGCCAGCTGAGAACTACTTTCTGCCTCTAAGCGACGCACCAATTTGTCTAAGTTGTCCACCTGGCTTTTACGAACATCTTCCCGATAGAAGGCTGAGCCAAACAAGTAGGCGTCATGCGTTAAACCACCTGCACGTTGCAGCACGATAGCAAGGGTGTCGCCCGGCTTGGCTTGGTAAATACCAGGTTGAGCCACTTCGCCCTCCACACGCACCATGATGCGTCGTTTAGAGACTGGCACACGCATGTCGTTTACAGAAAACACTGTGATGACATCGCCGGCTTGAAGCAATTGGTTGTCTGGGTCTTTCTCGTTATGAAGCACCCGAGCAAGATTAAAAGGCACCAAGCTGACGCTCAAATCTTTGCGATTGACGCGCTCAATGACGGCGTAGTCCCAATTGATTTCGTCGAACAAATTGCCCACCGTTTCAGCTACTGAGGGCACGGTGTTGCGCTCGTTCACTCTGATGGCCGCCTGGTTCGAGAACATACGCGCTTGGCGCGACTCGCGGTAGGCCTCGATGGAACGCGCTTCGCGCTCGGCAGTGGCCGTGCGACCGTCATATTCCTTGCCAGCAGGCTTTTGATTGATCAATGCCTGAGGGGAGTTCGGAGCTAAAGCCCTGTCAGCGCCTGCAGCCATTTCTTTCAACCTGGCCTCACGCAAACCTTTTTAGTCG
>JACCDN010204536.1_pt1 | contig 12320 bp, 11 predicted proteins | sample 7441691 | NCBI WGS metagenome assembly JACCDN01 (sample SAMN15323439, study PRJNA562643) | freshwater metagenome | isolation source: river surface water | place: USA:Blue River Watershed | collected 2017-08-16 | reverse complement strand
CCCGCACGGGCCAGACCCGGACCGATAAAGTCCGGCAGTTGCTCGCTGAAGGCGCCGATCCGCGCGAGTGCGATCCGGTCTATGGTCGAAGCCCGCTGCACTGGGCATGCTTCCAGAGCGAGGTGAGCGTGATCCGTATGATCTGCAATGCCCTGCAGGCCAGCGCTTCACCGGCACAGCAGCAGGCAATGACGGGGCTGGCGCGGGACATCAATCTGCCCGACATGAACGGACTGACGCCGCTGCAGGCCGTGCCGAACCTGCGCATCGCCAGCGGACATGCGGACATCGTCGAGTGCCTGATCGAGTACGAGGCCGATCTGTCCGGACTGCCGAAGCGGGGCGCCGAGCTGTTGTTTGCCGATTTTGTGACCGTGAAGATTGCGCAGTCAGCCGTCCATAGCGGGGTTGCGATCGATGTGCGCAATCACATCAACTGCACCCCCTTGCTGAAAGCGGCGCTGGCCGGCAACCTGCCTGTCGTGAATTTTTTGCTTCAACAGGGCGCGGATCCTAACCAGCGGATTTTCTTCGGTGGCGGGGCGCTCAATCATTCCGGCCTCAGCACGGAGGTCGCCGCGCTGCTGATCGCTCATGGGGCCAATGTCAATCTCAGTGACGATCTGGGGATGACACCGCTGATGTTTGCGTGTCAGGATGGCAATCGGCCGCTGATGCAGCTGCTGCTGCGGCACGGCGCATCCGTTAACGCAGTCTCTGTGGACCGGATGCGCGTGCTGGATTACGCCCCCGATCCCGACACCGCGCACTTCCTGGAGACTGCCGCCGGGCTGGCGCCTCCTACGCGACTTGCCGATCACTGAGGCGGCCGATCCGTGTTGCGGCGCTGGCCTTTCCCGGGCTCAGTGCCGCACATCTCCGGAGTGATAGAATGCCGCGTCCTGAAAAACCTCACTCCGGAGACGTTCATGTTCATTTCCAACGCTTATGCGCAGGCAGCGGCACCCGCAGGCGCGGGCGGCGGCCTGATGAGCTTCCTGCCCATCATCCTGATGTTCGTCGTGCTGTATTTTCTGATGATCCGTCCCCAGATGAAGCGGCAGAAAGAGCAGAAGGCGATGATCGATGCGCTCGCCAAGGGCGATGAAGTCGTGACCGCCGGCGGTCTGGTCGGCAGGGTCAGCAAGGTCGGGGAAGGCTATATCCATCTCGACGTGGCCAGCGGCACCGAGATCGTGATGCAGAAAGCAGCTGTGACGATGCTGCTCCCCAAAGGCACGATCAAAGACCTCTGATCAGCAATCGCCCAACCTGTCCGGCCCGATGTGCCGGACATTTCTTTTTTCAAGGCGTGATGCCATGAACCGCTACCCACTCTGGAAATACCTGCTGATCGCGCTGGTGCTGATGTTTGGCACGATCTACACGATACCGAATTTCTTCGGCGAATCGCCTGCCGTACAGATCAGCAGCGCGAAGGCTACCGTCAAGCTCGACCCCCGGGCCGTGGCGATGGCGACCGACGCGCTCGACAAGGCTGGCATACGAGCGGAGAACATCTTCTATGAAGATCTGGGCAATAACGGCACGGTCCGCGCCCGTTTCGCCAGCACCGACCTGCAGTTCAAGGCCAAGAGCGTACTCGAGCAGGCGCTCAATCGCGATCCGGCGGATCCGAGCTATCTGGTCGCCTTCAACCTGTTGCCGAATACGCCGGCCTGGCTGCAGAGCCTACATGCGCTGCCCATGTATCTGGGGCTCGACTTGCGCGGCGGCGTGCATTTCCTGATGCAGGTCGACACCCGAGCCGTGATGGTCAAGCGCCTGCAGGGCATCCAGACCGGTGTGCGTGCGTTGCTCGTCGAGAAGCGCGTGCGTTTCGCGGGCCTCTCCCGCGATGCAGACGGGGTCGATATTCGCGTGCGTGACGAGGAGACCCGCGAGGCCGCGCGCAATGTACTGCTCGCACAATTTCCCGACCTGACGCTGACCGACGGCGCCGACGCCGAAGGCCTGAAGCTTCGGGCGACGCTGAGCCCGCAGGCGCTCAAGAGCACGATGGAAGAGGCGGTTCAGCAGAATATTTCCACGCTGTCCAAGCGGGTCAATGAGCTGGGCGTCGCCGAGCCGGTGATCCAGCGTCAGGGTGCGGATCGCATCGTCGTGCAGTTGCCCGGCGTGCAGGACGTGTCGCGTGCCAAGGACATCATCGGACGCACGGCCACACTGGAGGTACGCATGGTGGACGAGTCTGTCCGCCGCGGCACGGAAGACAGTGCCGCAGTTCCGCTGGGTTCCGAGCTCTTCAAGGTCGGCAAAGGCGCGCCGGTCGTGCTGTACAAGGATCCGGTGATTACGGGCGACTACATCTCCAACGCCGGCGCCAGTTTCGACCAGAATCAGCAGCCCGCCGTCAGCATTGACCTGAATGGCGATGGCGGCCGCAAGATGCGCGAGGCGACGCGCAGCAAGATCGGCAAGCTGATGGCGATCGTGCTGTTCGAGAAGGGCAAGGGCGAGGTGCTGACCGTCGCGACCATCCGCGATGAGCTGGGCTCGCGCTTCCAGATCACTGGCATGGAATCGCCGACGGCAGCAACGGATCTCGCGCTGCTGCTGCGCGCAGGCTCGCTGGCCGCACCGATGGAAATCATCGAGGAGCGCACCATTGGCCCGCAGCTTGGCGCTGAAAATATTGCCAAGGGCTTCAACTCGACACTCTATGGTTTTGCAGCGATTGCCGCGTTCATGGTGGCCTACTACCTGCTGTTCGGCGCATTCAGTGTGATTGCGCTGGCCGTGAACGTGATGCTGCTGATCGCGGTGCTGTCCTTGCTGCAGGCAACGCTGACCCTGCCGGGTATCGCGGCGATTGCGCTGACGCTGGGCATGGCGATCGATGCCAACGTGCTGATCAATGAGCGCGTACGCGAGGAGCTTCGTCAGGGCAATTCGCCACAGGCGGCGATTGCTGCGGGCTTTGAGCGTGCGTGGGCCACGATTCTCGACTCCAATGTCACCACGCTGATCGCGGGCCTGGCGCTGCTGATCTTTGGTTCAGGGCCGATACGCGGTTTTGCGGTCGTGCATTGCCTGGGGATCCTGACCTCGATGTTTTCTGCGGTGGTGGTCGCGCGTGCGCTGACCAATCTCTGGTATGGCCGTCGCAAGAAGCTCAACAGCGTCTCCATCGGACAAGTCTGGAAGCCTGAGGCCTGAGGCTTGAGTATTACGGCCTGATCACGAAAGAAGAGGCAGATCATGGAATTTTTCCGCATCAAAAAAGACATCCCGTTCATGCGGCATGCGCTGGTATTCAACGTCATCTCGGCGCTGACCTTCGTTGCCGCGGTATTTTTCCTCTTCGCCAAGGGCTTGCACCTGTCGATCGAGTTCACCGGTGGCACCGTGATGGAGGTCGCGTATGAAAAGCCGGCGGATCTCGAGGGCATACGCGGAGTGATCAATGGCCTCGGTTATACCGACAGTCAGGTGCAGAGTTTCGGTACCGCCCAGGATGTGCTAATTCGCCTCCCCGTACAAAAGGGTGTCAATACCGCGCAAATCAGCACGCAGGTGATCGATGCGCTGAAGGCGAAGGATGCCTCGGTCAGTCTCAAGCGCGTCGAGTTCGTTGGCCCTCAGGTTGGCGAAGAACTCGCGCATGATGGCCTGACCGCGCTCGCCTTTGTCGTGGTCGGGATCATGATCTACCTGGCGTTCCGCTTCGAATGGAAATTCGCGGTCGCCGCCATCATCGCCAACCTGCATGATGTGATCATCATTCTGGGCTTCTTCGCGTTCTTCCAGTGGGAATTCTCGCTGACCGTACTGGCGGCCGTGCTGGCTGTGCTGGGCTACTCGGTCAACGAGTCGGTGGTCGTGTTCGACCGGGTGCGCGAGGCTTTCCGCGACCGCCGCTTCGGCAAGCTGGACACGCCGGACGTACTGAACCATGCGATCACCAGCACGATATCGCGCACGATCATCACCCATGGCTGCACGCAGCTGATGGTGCTGTCGATGCTGTTGTTTGGCGGCCCGACGCTGCACTACTTTGCTGTGGCGCTGACCATCGGCATCCTGTTTGGTATTTACTCGTCCGTGTTCGTGGCAGCGGCTGTCGCGATGTGGCTGGGTGTCAAACGTGAGGACCTGATCAAGCCGGTCAAGCCGAAGGACGAGACGGATGGCGCGGTAGTCTGACTCCCTGTCGGGTGGCGGCGCAGATGCGCGGCTTGCCCTGAGCTGGTCTGGCCGGTTCGCTGGCCATGCAACAACCTCAATGAGTCCATGCGATCAGCGGGACTCGTTTTTTTTGCGCTGCATCCTTGCTGCGGCGCTACAGGTGTGACGCTTGCCAGAGCAGCCGACCGGCCGATAGTCTTGCAAGCGACACTCTGCCGCCGTGCGCCTCTTATTTACCTGCACGGTGACAATTCGGCTGCAAACATGCCTGCGATAGTCAGCGCTTGCCGCATCATTCGCGCTTCTGCGATACGTGGAGCGCATGATGGCGGATCACTTCGACAGTCCGTGGAAAGAAGCGATCGAGCAATACTTTCCAGACTTCATGCATTTTTATTTTCCGGCAGCGCATGCGCGTATCGACTGGCGCCAACCGTATCTGTTTCTCGATCAGGAATTGCGCGCGGTGGTGCAGGATGCTGAACTGGGTACGCGCTTTGTCGACAAGCTCGCCCGCGTGTCATGCCACAGTGGTCAGTCCGAATGGGTGTATGTGCATATCGAAGTGCAGGGCGACCGGCAGGACGAGTTTGCCGAGCGCATGTTTGTGTACCACTACCGCTTGTACGATCGTTACCGCAAGCCGATCGCGAGCCTTGCGGTGCTGGCTGATGATCGACCAAACTGGCGACCGGAGATTTTTAAATATGAAACCTGCGGCTGTCATCTCGCGTTGCGATTTCCGGTCGCCAAGCTGCTCGACTGGTCGGGTCGCGAGGCGATGCTTCAGGACAGCCGCAATCCGTTTGCCGTAGTCACACAGGCGCATCTTGCGACCCGCACGACCCGCGATGATACGAGCGCGCGCTATGCGGCGAAATGGCGGCTGGTGCAGGGCCTGTACCAGCGGGGTTTTGACAAGCAGCAGGTGCTGGATCTGTTCCGGGTGATCGACTGGCTGATGCGCCTGCCCAAGGCGATGGAAACTCAGCTGCGTCAGGACCTGACCACGTTGGAGGAGGAATCGGACATGACTTACATTACTTCCATTGAACGCCTGGCGATCGAAGAAGGCATGCAACAAGGGATGCAACAAGGGATGCAGCAAGGGATGGAACAGGGGCGTGCCGAGGGCAAGCGGCAGTCACTGAGGCGGCTTCTGGTCAAAAGATTCGGTTCATTGCCTGACTGGGTGAGTGACCGTGTCTCGTGCGCCGATGAGGCGGTGCTGGATACCTGGACAGAGGCGGTATTGCTGGCGGACTCGATCGAGGCCGTTTTTCGCGCGGATCTCGGCTGATGGTCGTCGCCGATCCGGCGCCGAGTCCGGTTCATATCGTGGTGTCCCTCAGGCCAGCCCGGATACCCGTGGTCTGGCCTCGTTGCTCGCTTGTCCGGTCTCAGAGATCCTTTGCCAGTTGCTCCGCCAGCCCGACATAGGAAGCAGGCGTCATCGCGAGCAGTCCGTCTTTCGCCTCCTGCGGAATGGCCAGCCCTTGGATGAAGTCACGGAGCGCGTCCCGGGTGATGCCCTTGCCACGAGTGAGCTCTTTCAACTGCTCGTAGGGATTGTCAATGCCATAGCGGCGCATCACGGTCTGTACCGGCTCGGCCAGGACCTCCCAGTTGTTGTCGAGGTCCTCCGCCATGCGCGCCGGGTTGACTTCGAGTTTGTTCAGCCCGCGAAGGCAACTGTCATAGGCCAGCAGCGCATAACCAAGACCGACGCCGATATTTCGCAGTACCGTGGAATCGGTCAGGTCGCGCTGCCAGCGCGATACCGGGAGTTTCTCTGCCATGTGCTTGAGCACGGCATTCGCCATGCCCAGATTACCCTCGGAGTTTTCAAAATCGATCGGATTGACCTTGTGCGGCATCGTCGATGAGCCGATCTCGCCAGCCTTGGTCTTTTGTTTGAAAAACCCCAGCGCGATATAGCCCCAGATATCACGATTCAGGTCGAGCAGAATCGTGTTCGTACGCGCCACGGCATCAAACAGCTCGGCCATATAGTCATGTGGCTCGATCTGGATGGTGTACGGATTGAATGTCAGTCCCAGGCGCTGCTCGACGACTTGTCGCGAGAAGGCCGGCCAGTCGAATTGCGGATAGGCGGACAGGTGCGCGTTGTAATTACCTACCGCGCCGTTCATTTTTCCCAGGATCTGAACCGCGGCAATACGCTGCTGCGCACGCTTCAGCCGGGCGACCACATTGGCCATTTCCTTACCGAGTGTGGTCGGGCTCGCCGGCTGCCCGTGGGTGCGCGACATCATCGGCACGCCGGCATTGGCGTGCGCGATCTCCGTCAGTCTGGCGATCACTTTCTCAAGCGCCGGCAGCAGCACGGTGTCGCGCGCTGCCTTGAGCATCATGCCGTGCGAGGTGTTGTTGATGTCCTCGGACGTACAGGCAAAATGAATGAACTCGGCGGCTGCGACCAGTTCCGGCAGATGCTGGACTTTTTCCTTGACCCAGTATTCGACGGCCTTCACGTCATGATTGGTGACGGCCTCGATGGCCTTGATGCGCTCCGCATCGGTCTCGCTGAAATCGCTTGCCAGCTTTTCCAGCAGCGAGCGGGCTTCAGCGGAGAAGGGCTTCAGTTCGGCGAATCCTGCCTCGGACAAGGCGATCAGCCACGCAATTTCGACCTTGACGCGGTGATGCATGAAGCCCGCCTCGGACAGGATAGGGCGCAGAGCCTCAGTCTTGGTCGCGTAACGACCATCAAGGGGGGAAAGGGCGGACAAGGATGACAGGGGCATGATGGAGCAGCGGCAGCACAGCTGCGGCAGGAGGATCGGAAAGCCCGGAATTTTACCATTCGGGCTACCGGTATCAGCCCGATGCATCATGGGCTGATGCACAGTTATTTGCCAATGATATAATCCGCGTCCCCCGAATCATTGCCGAATCACTATGAAACTGCTTGGATCGCTCGCGAGTCCTTACGTCCGCAAAGTCCGCATTGTCATGGCCGAAAAGAAGCTCGAGTATGCCTTCGTGCCTGAGGATGTGTGGTCACCGGAGACGAAGATCGCAGAGTCGAACCCGCTGGGCAAAGTGCCGTGCCTGATCATGGAGGACGGCGGCGCGATGTTTGATTCCCGCGTGATCGTCGAGTATCTGGACACCATGTCTCCGGTGGGCAAGCTGATTCCCTCATCGGGTCGTGAGCGTGCCAGCATTAAATGCTGGGAGGCACTGGCCGACGGTGTTCTCGATGCCGGCGTGCTGATCCGGCTGGAACGGACGCAGCGGCCGATCGAGCAGCAAAGTGATCTGTGGATAGAACGCCAGTTCGGAAAAATTCGATCGGGACTCAAGGCCATGTCCATCGGGCTCGGTGACTCCCCGTATTGCGTAGGTACCCATATCTCGCTGGCCGACATTGCTGTTGGATGCGCACTGGGCTGGCTGGCCTTCCGCTTCCCTGAAGTCAACTGGCGGGAAGATCATCCCAATCTCGCACGCCTCTTTGACAAACTGTCTGATCGACAGTCATTCCGCGACACGATTCCCGTGGTCTGATCTCTGTCGCGCGTTTGTCGGCGCGCGCACATGAGTCCTGCGTTACCGGGCATGCGACCTCCACGCTGGTCGCATAGCGCTTACGTTCCCGGATGCTGATGCAGCGCCAACCGCGGAACCTCCCTCCGAACATCGATACTGACGGTTCGCTCATCTGACGAGCCTTTCATCATGTCGTTCTTTCCGGAGGCTAGCGCATGTCCACGCCAATCTCTTTGTCCCCGACCACTTTTTTCTGCCAACCCTCCGAACCTGATACGGGTCTGCATCAGGCGCGTGTGAATCTGCCGGCGCCGGCGATGCCCGTCATGCGATCACGCAGTATCAGCGCACCTGCGGGGCCACTTCGCGAATATGGAAAGGGTTCGGCTCCAACGTTTAGTTTTTATTCCCGACCGCACGTTCTGGTGGGAGGCCCGACACATCACGAGACCACCACGCCCGCACCGGAGGAATTGACTCTCGATGAATCGGGTACCGAAGAAGCACGCATGCTCGCTTTGCTCCTGGAGGTTCATGGAGCGCGTGTTCTTGCACAGCTGTCGTCTCATCAGAAAGGTTTGGTGCTGGTCGCCGCAGCGCGGCAGGGATATCTCGAGGCCGTCAAGCACCTGCTCAGAACCGACACCGATCTCGGTGTGTTTGATGCCACTGGCGAGAACGCACTGCTGGCTGCTGCGCGCGCCGGACAACTGAAGACGCTGGCCCGGTTGTTGAAGGCAGGTTGCTCAGTGAACTGCTTTCCATTGACAGAGAAGAGCGGCGACGCGATCGATTATGCGATTCGCCATGGGCAGGCGCAGGCTGCAGCCATCATGGCGCTTCACCACAATATCCGGGTGTCACTCGTGGTGGCCGATACGCCATTGCGGGGCTGTAAAGGCGAGACGCTGTTGAATATCTCGCGACGGGGTCTCCGACACCACCCGGCACGGCTGGTAGATCAGTAGGCTGGCACCACAATGCAACACGGCGCCCGAGGCGCCGTGTTCGTTGCAGTGATCGCAAATTGCCGATCGTTCATTCCCCCATCTGCGATTGCAGATAATTTTGCAGACCGATCTTGTCGATCAGGTCTTTCTGAGTCTCGATCCAGTCGATGTGTTCTTCAGTGTCATCCAGAATTTCCTGGAAGATTTCGCGCGACACATAGTCGCGTGATGCTTCGCAGGCAGCGATGCCATCCTTCACGGTTTGCTGGGAGATTTTCTCCAACTGCAGATCGCAGTCGAGCATCTCCGGCGTGTTCTCGCCGATCATCAGCTTGTGCAGGGCCTGCAGATTGGGCAGGCCTTCCAGCATCAGGATGCGGTCGATCAGGATATCGGCATGCTTCATCTCACCGATCGATTCTTCGTATTCTTTCTTGCCCAGCTTTTCCAGACCCCAATGCTTGTACATCCGCGCATGAAGGAAGTACTGGTTGATCGCAGTGAGCTCGTTAGTCAGCTGATCATTGAGCAGCTTGATGATGTTCGGGTCGCCTTTCATGAATACCTCGCAGTGTGCAATTGGGGGGATATGCAGAACAGCCCGAATCTTACCTTGGCAAGCGAATATGTGCCTGCACTATGCAGCGCAATGATGAATCATTTGTTGGAGTGCGAATCATTCGCAAAATACGAATGATTACCAGAATATGTGCGGCAGTGAGAGTAGGAGGCGGGCCTGTCAGGCGATCACATTGACAGACTTCCTGAGGCGCGAATTGATGTGTTGATCGATGTCCGGTCAGCGATGGATGAAAAGTGACTCAGAGACCCTGGCAAATGAAAAAGCGACGTCAGGCGAAGCGAGGTCAGACGGCAACCGATTCGCGACGAAGCTCGCTGACCTTGACGTTCGCGTCTTCAAGCGACTCACGAACGATCGTCTTTGCGCAAGGCAGGCACTTGCCGCAGCAGCTGCCCAAGGGGAGTTGGGCACGCACCTCATGCAGGGACTCCGCGCCAGCGGCAATCGCCTGGCGAATGGCCTTGTCGGACACGTTGTGGCAGATGCAGACGATCATGGCTGAGCTCGCGCTGGGTGGGTTGTGGGGACGGACGCAGAATTGCTGCTTTTTTGTAAATGCGAACAATTCTTGTTTAGATTATTGGCGATTCTCCGGCGCTTGGCAAGTGGTTCTGAAAAAGTTGTGTGAATGGCTCGTGTTTGACTGGTTCGTATCAGCGCGAGGAACACGGGCGCGAAGAACGCCGGCGAACGCCGGCGAGAGCGCGCACGGTGGGGTGAGTAGCGATGAGAGGGGCGGCAGGGCGGGGCGGCGTGGGGTAGGTACTTGTTCTGTCAGGCCGTCACGGCCTTGCCCTGACTGGCGCTGCCGGTAATGATGCCGCCGCCCAGACAAACATCGCCGTCATACAGTACGGCGCTTTGGCCGGGAGTGACCGCCCACTGCGCCTCCCGGAAATCGAGGCTGAAGTGTCCGTTTGGCTGCGGCCGGTGCAGGCAGGGGGTGTCCGGCTGCCGGTAGCGGGTCTTCGCAGAGACGGGGCCCTCTGCCGGCGCGGTGCCGGCCACCCAACTCACCTGGTCGGCTGACAGCGAACCGGACAGCAGCCACGGATGGTCATGGCCTTGCACGACATACAGTGTATTGCTCGCCACATCCTTGCGCGCCACATACCAGGCCTCATGGTGGCCGTCGCTGGCAGCCGATTTTTTCATGCCGCCCAGGCCGATGCCCTTGCGCTGCCCGAGTGTGTAGAAAGACAGTCCGACATGCTCGCCGACTACCTCGCCGTCCGGCGTCATCATCGGACCTGGCCGGAATGACAGATACCGGTTCAGGAACTCCCGGAACGGACGCTCCCCAATGAAGCAGATGCCGGTGGAATCCTTCTTGCGCGCATTCGGCAGCTTGAGTTCATCGGCGATACGGCGGATCTCGGTCTTGTGCAGTTCACCCAGCGGGAACAGCGTGCGCGACAGTTGGGACTGGTTCAGCCGGTGCAGGAAATAGCTCTGGTCCTTGCTGGCGTCAACCGCCTTCATCAGCTCGAAGCAACCATCGACCTCGCGCACGCGCGCATAGTGACCCGTGGCGATCAGGTCGGCGCCCAGGCTCATCGCGTGATCCAGGAAAGCCTTGAACTTGATCTCTGCATTGCAGAGCACATCCGGATTGGGGGTGCGGCCTGCCTCGTATTCGCGCAGGAACTCGGCAAACACGCGGTCCTTGTACTCTGACGCGAAATTCACTGCCTCGATGTCCACGCCGACCACATCGGCGACGCTGACCGCATCGATCCAGTCCTGACGGGTCGAGCAGTACTGGTCGTCGTCGTCGTCTTCCCAGTTTTTCATGAACAGACCGATGACTTCATGACCCTGCTGCTTGAGCAGCGCCGCAGCGACCGATGAATCCACGCCGCCGGACATGCCCAGTACCACCCGCTTACGCATAGCTGTGCCCGGTCACACTGGGATGGGTGTACAGCAGCGACAGGGGTGCGCGCTGTCCCTGCAGGTAGTCATCGACGCATTGCAGCACCAGCGGGCTGCGATGCTTTTCCTGACAATCGAGCAGCTCGTCACGGGTCATCCAGACCGTGCGCAGGATGCCCTCGTCCAGCGGCCGGTCGTGCCACTGACCGAGCTTGCCGGTAAAGGCAAAACGCAGATAGGTGACCTCTTCGCCGGTGCGGCTGGACAGGTAGCGAGACATATAGATACCCACCAGCGCGTCCGGGGTGAACTCAAAGGCGGTTTCCTCGAGCGCTTCGCGGCTGACTGCGTCCGCCAGCGATTCGCCCGGATCGAGATGGCCGGCCGGCTGATTGAAGCGTATGCCGTCGCTGGTTTCCTCTTCAACCAGCAGGAACCGGCCCTCACGCTCGATGATGGCGGCGACAGTAACGGAGGGTTTCCAGAGGGTAGACATGGTTTCCTTCAAAGACCCGGCATTTTACCTGCTCGCAGAAAGCCGCTGCAGTGTGGCGTGTCGCAAGCGTTTTGGTGCGAATCAAGTGTGAACCTCCCGCAAGTCTGCGATTGACGGGCAGAATGCATGCCGCCGATAACCAACCCAGATGAAACCCAAACGAAACCCAAATGATTTCACTTCGATAAGCGCGCTGATGCAGTGCGATGAACAGATGAAATAGAACGGTTGTTCTGTTTTTTGTTTTGCGTGTAAGATTCGTGCTTCTTTTTTTTTGGAGAACCCCATGAAAATCGGCATCCCAGCCGAGACGCGGCAGGGTGAAACGCGGGTTGCCGCGACACCTGAGACAGTGAAAAAACTCGTCGCCGCCAAGCATCAGGTGGTCGTCCAGTCAGGCGCAGGCGTGGCTGCCAGCATCACCGATGAGGCGTTTTCCGCAGCGGGCGCACAGGTGGGTTCTGCCGCTGATGCGTTCGGCGCCGACATGGTGCTGAAGGTCAGGGCGCCGTCTGCCGATGAGCGCGCCGGGATGAAATCCGGCAGCGTGCTGGTCGGCATGCTCAATCCTTTCGATGCCGACAACATTCAGGGCATGGCTTCTGCCGGCCTGTCCGCGTTCGCGCTCGAGGCCGCACCGCGGATCACCCGTGCGCAGTCACTGGATGTGCTGTCCTCGCAGGCGAATATCGCCGGCTACAAGGCGGTGCTGCTGGCATCTAACGCGTACCAGCGTTTCATGCCGATGCTG
>JACCDN010821412.1_pt1 | contig 12322 bp, 13 predicted proteins | sample 7441691 | NCBI WGS metagenome assembly JACCDN01 (sample SAMN15323439, study PRJNA562643) | freshwater metagenome | isolation source: river surface water | place: USA:Blue River Watershed | collected 2017-08-16 | reverse complement strand
GCTCATCGAACTGCTGATCAGAATTGTCGAAGATTTCAGCGATTATGTGCCACTCAAGTATAAAGTGCTCTGTTTCTGATTGCTGGTTCGTACTAAGCAACCCAGAATAGATAAGTGATAATGAATGATGCGTGAAGGAATCGGCAGACTCATGTGTAACTTTTTCAACAAGAGATTGGTAAGTGAGCTCAAGATCTTCGGGTAATTTCAACTCTGCTAAAACATGTTTTGCGGCATCTAATTTAGTGAGTCCATATGGGTAAAGCCCACCAGGTAGGAGATACTCGTTAAGCACTTTCGATGCTGGGCCTTTGCGTCGAGACAGGAGTATCTGCTTTTTATCTGAATCAGTGAGGATAAAGTTTATAAGTAATCGTGGTAGTGGTTTTGGCTGGAGTGTTGATGGCCCCACAAAATTCACCCATCGAATACCCTTTGTTGTCAGTTTGAATCCATCTTCAGTTTTTTGTACCACTCCCCTGTCAATAAGCTTTTTCATATGATACATAAATAAACTATTTTCAATATCACCAGCTTTTAAAACGCTAAATGAGAGTTCGGTTGTTTTGTAGAGCTGTGAAACAATTTCAGACTGAATGTAATGATCAACGGGAGATGAGGCTAATTCATGTGATCTCATAAATGTATTGTAACAGTATCTAGTGTCTATTTAAGCGGTGTAGGAATTCGGCGCAGTTCTCCCTGCTTGGTGTATGGTATCCATGAGTGTTTCTGAAGCGGTTATCATGTGTAGAATCGTTCGTGCTGGTACGGGACGAAAACTCCATGCGTCGACTCCAATATCTATCATCTTGTTTGGTAGATCAAGCTGTACTTGACTATGCTTATGACCATGCAGTAGCCACCGCGCTTGTTCCCATTCATCTAATGTAATTGACTCAGGATAGTGCTCTGGCCTTGCTTCGTTTCCACGCCAACGAGGAAAGTGGCACATATCTATGAGCTTTCCAGCGAGTTCGATTGTTTTAGTGCCATGAGTTACACTTTCAAATCCGCACGCTTCGTATACTTTCGTCATTGATTCGTCAGTATAAGGTAGGTCGTGATTGCCAACAATGAGATGCTTCGTGCCATGAAGTTTTTGTAGAGTGCTACTGAGCGTTCTTATAACCCAGTCTGCATTTTCAGCGTGGTTGCCATTGTAGACAAAATCACCCTGCACATATATAGTTCCGTTCTCGGGGACCATCAGATTCCACGCATCAATCATGCCTTGATTCATATCGTCGACAGACTGAAATTGATGTCTTGTGTTCGTACCCCAAGCCCGTGACACTGGGCGAGCTACTGATACTTTATGACCGAAATGGTTATCGCTCGTAAAAAATGTTTCTTCTAAATTTTGCATAGTATCCTTTGATTAAATTCGCTTATAACTGACTTATTGTCTGTCTTGGTAATTATCTGGGTGGTATTGTATTTCGAACTCTTGCCCGAAACTGTCTGAATACTGCACGGTATATTCGCGCGTTGTGTCAGCCCACAGCGTTATACCGTTTTTTGTGTATGGTATGAACCGAGGTTTAGGTCTCTCGCTGAAATCTGGATCTCTTTCGTACATTTCTATCTCCTTCTTAGGATAGTTACAGTATGCTTTTTGCATACGCGCTTATCATACCGAGACAATTGCAAAATAACAGTAAAAATGTTTTCACTGTTATTCACTGCAGTAAGGAGTAGTATCACTATGATCCCGAAATAAATCGGGATGATGAACGAAAGGAACTTAAATGGAAAACACGCCCAACGATGTAAGTAAGCTTACGCAGAAAAATACACTCGACAATAATAATGAATCTCAGAGTCTTACGCCTAGACTAGAGACAGAAATATATATCGGACATGTTGCCGTAAACGAGACCGAAACGTCAATCAGCGCTACCGAGTTAGAAGAAAGCAGTACATTGAAAAGTGAACACATTGAAGCTAGAGTATGGTCACCCGAAGATTATAGAGACTTTCCGAGCGCAGAAGATATCTTTGATCACTTGCAAGATGAAGATGCAGACTGGCTCTATGACGAAGGAGAAAAATGGCTGGAAGAAATGGGCTATGGCACTCAAGATGACGAAGATATAGATGATTACGGCAACGATTGGTAATGAGCGATAAAATTCTGCGTATTGTATTGACCGGCGCTCCTTGCGGTGGCAAGTCCACGACCATCAAGACTTTAAGTAAACCACACAGCGATGCGTACTGCGCACCTGAAGTTGCATCCATACTGCTAGGTGGTGGATATCCTGCTCCAGACGCCTTACATACATGGAGTCAAAAATGGCAAAACCGATTCCAGTCAGCAGTTGCAATGACGCAACTTGCACTTGAAAAGGAATCAGAGGAGCGAGCTCGAAATACAGGTGCGAGAGTCATTATTTATGATAGAGGGTTATTGGACGGGGCATCATATCTTGCAGGTGGTATAGCTGAACTTGAAAAACTGTCTGGTATGGATGAAAAAGAAATGCTCGACCGTTATGACGTTGTGGTGCATTTGCCCACCATAGCTACTAAGAACGAAAACCAATATGAAAAAATAAGTAACTCGCTACGTATCGAAGATGTAAACGAAGTACTTTTGCTAGAGCAAAAAGTGCTTGATGCATGGGAGCGTCATCCTAATCGGCACATTATTGAGAGAGAACATGCGGTAGACTTCATTAACGATATTATAAAGAAACATGCTATAAACCTCACAAGCAAAGTCAAAGCTTGTCATGTATAGATTAGAGCTGTTATCGTTAAGACAAGGAAAAGGAGTTATATGGAGAGGACATACAGTGCAGAAGTGAGAGACGCAATATTGCAGTATGGTGAAAGCGCAGTTCGCAATCACGGTGTTTCATGATGCTTAAGTGTATGAAGAGGTTACTGTGAGATCAGTCGGTTCGCCATATGGAGTGGTCATCAAATCGCTCGTCGATTCTCGTTGTGATGTGGTGTTTGAAATTCAACCTGCAGTTGACTTTATAACTGAAGAAGCGCGCATAGATTTTGGGAGACACGTGCTACAACTTGTGAATCGACGTGCAGATGAGCGAGATAATGTGCTTCAAAATGGTGAATGCGCCATCACTCACCATCTTCCGGATAGGAGCGCTTCAGTTGGCTATGCAAAAATTGAAACGTTACGGTATGGTTCGGGAAAAGAAGTTTTTGTGCAGGCACTGCTTATGGCGCTCAATGGAGAAGTGCCGAATCTGTATGAAAACAATGTCGCACCGTGGGATAGTTAAATAGCTTTGTCATTTTACTGTTGCTTGGTTATTATCCGGTAGGTATTGAATTTCGAATTCTTACCCGAAACTGTCTGAATATTGTACGGTGTATTCGCGCTTTGTGTCAGCACTGGGCGCTATACCGTTTTTCTGTGGATGGTATAAACCGTACTTCTTGTCTCTCGCTAAAATCTGAATCTCTTTCGTACATTTAAGTTTGGGTTAGTTACGGTATGAACATATACATATGAGCTCATAGCAATGAGAAATTTGAGTATTTGCAGAAAAGTTATTGCTACTTTTAAAAGTAAGGCCGTATTAATTTGTAAAAGAAGAGTAATGTTTTGCAGAAATCTGCATTTTGACTGACAAATATGTAGCATTGACCACATATCAGACATTTAATCGGAGCAACTACCATTTATGGCAGAGTGAATCATATTTTCGTATCGCGTTAATCAGTACGCCTTATAGCTAGGCTGGTCAATACTAGTGCGAATTGCAAGCGGGTATTTTAGTAACTTTACAGCAGTTGACGAGTGTCTACTTGATTCGGAGGTTTATTGCCTTTATGCTTAGAATATGAAAAAACTAAAACCATATACATCGTTTCCATTTGTAAATACTAAAAGACTTCTTCCTGTGCTTTTTACGATCTTGGGTTCTGAAGCAATAGCCTTGCTTTATTACTTTCAGACCAGTGCAGACAAAGAAGGAGCTAAAAATCTGCTCATTGCATTACCGATGCTGATTAGTTGGTTCTTTGCCACAAAATATTGTTTATATAATTTTTGGTACATTATTCATGTTCGAAAAACCGGAAAAGCGCACGTATACCAAAGTTATGCGCCCGTACCCTTCACAAGAGTAGACCTCACGTCACCGTACAATTCGGAATTAAAAGGATACGACGTTACTTATGAGACTGTGACATTCACACATAATGTGAAGCGTTTAATCATGATACTGTACATACTTGTCACCTCTATTATGGCTCTGATTGTAAGTTTTATGATATTAAACGGTTTAGGGTGGACTCATTTCTAACGAAAGATCCAAATACCGTGTCGTATATCGTAGCGAAGTGAATCGCCTAGTATTATTACGAGAGCATTATAATGGATGTATAAAGCCTACATTCCGCCTGCGTTGCAGGCACCGCTAATTACGACATCTTCTTCTCGTACGTCTATTTGCCAAGGCACGCCGAGCGCAACTACAAACCCCTCTGTACCTTCAACGTAAGGTATGGGCTCACCAAAGTTTTCATCGCCTCCACGGACTTCGCCGTCGACAAATTGATCATAAGTTCGAATGAACACTTCGTCTTGATTGCGCCTGACCGCAATCGTTGCGAGGTCAGACTCTAAGTTATGCACTGTAAAAATAGCAACGCCCCCATTGGGATTTAAATCCGCTATCGTTCGGCCGTCATCGCACTGTACTGCTGTTGTGTCATTGTTATACGAATCAATCGAGCACGAAGGTGTGAGCAGAGCTCCGGAAGCAACAAGGGCAGTTTTACAGAGCATCGAATTGATTTTTGGACGATGTTTGTTAGGTTTGTCTGCGCTATAATGTGATTTTTCCATGCTACAACTATATACCATAACTTTTCTTAAACCATAAGTTTAAAAAATGCCCTTTTTTTGAGATTTTTAAACATAAATAAACTTTCGTATCGTAAACATACTTCTGCGTACATGTCGGATATGTCGCCTCATAATCATTGCAAATGATGCGAGAAGTATAACTGACATACTACTTAGTGCGACGATAGTGAAGCGAGAACCAGCATGAAAGGTGCGGCTCAATTCATTCTGCAATGGTGACGTATTGGATATGATGGGTTCAGGAGTTTTATTTTTCTTTGCGGCTTTAACTGCACTCAAAACGACAGGCGGTGTCTTATTCGTTTTTGATTGAACCGACAATTGAGCATTTTGCACCGTAGTCTCCTCAGGTATTTTATCTTCGGTGCTTTCATTCACCTCCTGTTTTGTGTTTGTTGTCGATTGAGTTGTCGTGGTTGCTGGAGTTTGAACTACTGGTTGTGCTGATATTGTGGGTTTACCCGTGCCACATTCTGACGTACCGCCGAGGGGCGAAAGTGGCGTGGACGAGTCAACGAGACGTATGGTCATGACATCCCAGCCGTTCGTGAAACCTATAGCTCTGGCTGTTTGCCACCACAAATCAAGTGAACGGTGTACCCCATCAACAGCATCTCCTCCATCACCTTCATCTCGTTTTTCTGCAATGACACATTTATCGTTATATTTTATTTCAAGTTTAGTACCTGCAGGCAACCCGCCAAGTGCTGCATAATCAGGATTGCTCGCGTCGTTACTTAACTCTGCATAACTCACTGAATTATGCAGGGGTATGTCATCCATATAACCGAGCCCATTATCGTCACTACAAGTTGGATTGACAACCGCATCGAGGCTCGATGCAGTAAACTCCCCTGACTTTATACGGTCACACTGATTTTTGTTATCTATAATCCACTTGCCTGTTGATTCGTCGTAGTTACCGCCATAGTAAGTGGTACCTACGAGTAACCCAGAGGCGTCATCAATTGCTGCTTTGGCATGCGGTGTTTGAAATGGTGAGTTTTGACGAGAAACGGTAAAAAAAAGTCCTGTAAATATGAGCAGGAAAATAGAGAAATTTCTTATAAGCCGAGATAGTACCCTCACTCCTATAGCTTAACATGATAAGACTGTTTATTTTACGTTTGCAGTACGAGTTAGATGACCCCATCCCTGCAATGTTCCTCGAGCAGCTCTAAGTACTGCAACGATGGTTGAATAACTTAAGAAAGCTTTATAAAACGTGATGTAATAAGGCAAGGTCGCAACTAATTTCAACTTATTTTTAATCGAAGTTTTCTCGACTAGGATCACGAAAATACTAATTGCCAGCTCTGTGATTATCAATGAGAAACTAAGCAATATAAACCAACTTGAGCTAATGAAGCGTAGGTTGTAAGGTATCAGGAAATGCCAGTTATAAAAACGACTCATTAATACAAACACACTAAAGCCAAGTAAAAGCGGGAAAAGCATTGTCGTAATGAGCTCATGAATCATCATTGGAAGACCATAAAAACCAAGTGCACCATAGCGTGGGCGGAATAATCCCTTGTGATGTTTTATGGCGGCCTGCATGTTTCCTAACTGCCACCGTGTACGCTGTTTATAAAGTTGCTTCAGATCTTCTGGCGCTTCAGTTTTTGCCGTAACCGCAGAATTGTACACAACGCGTCGTTTCATGCTTATTATGCTCATTGTCGCGTCGGCGTCTTCAGCAAGCGTGTCCGATGTGAATCCACCGTTTTTCATTAAGCTCTTTCGTTCCCATATACCCAGTGCGCCTGGAACCACAGTTATAGAGTTGATAATATGCTGGGCGGCTTTTAAGAATATGTGTGCTACACCGTATTCTATCGCTTGTGAGCGCGTTAAAGCATTGACGGTATTTCCGACAAATATTCGACCGGCGATTGCTGCCACCTTCTTATTGCTTGCTATGTTATCTGCAAAATTCTGCAATGCGTCAGGGTGAAAAATCGTGTCTGCATCGCAGAATACGATCCATTGATTTCGGGTTTTTGCGATGCCTTGTTCGAGAGCCCGTGCTTTTCCGCCGTTCGGTACTGTTATGAGCCGTACTCGTTTATCTTTTTTGCAATATGCTTTCACCACTTTTGCAGTATTGTCTTTTGAACCATCATTCACGATAGTTATCTTGAAGTTCTTGTAAGTACCATTTAATAAGCCCTCAATGGTGCGTCCAATCACCAACTCTTCGTTATAACAGGCGATAATAACACCAAAGGTAGGCCTTTTTTTACTCTGTTTTTTCGCATGTTTGTTTGATTGTCGTCGTCTGTGAGCACCCTTGATGAAGTAAATAAAACCACCGATTATCATCCACGAATACTTTAAAATTGCGATAGTTATAAGAAAAATGTTGGTCCAAACAAATGCAACGAATATCTTGTTTTTAATACTTAACGCTCGGAATTCTGTCGTTGTTACTGCTACACCCTCATAAGTTGACTGTACGAGTTCATCAACGCGCACAATCTGAATACCGTTAGCTTGCAAGTATTCAATAACTCTAGGTAGCGCTTCGAGTGTGCGAAAGACGTCCGAATGGTTATCATGAAAAAGTATCTGACTATAGTCTTCTTGTGCATGATTAAGCTCATCGATAACGCGTTGAACTACTTGGTCCGGAGTTTCAAGAAGCCAATCTTTTGAGTCGATATCATATTCACTCGACTCCATATTGAGTTTTCGTAATATACCAAGAAAATTTACATCGTCTTCAGTCTGTACTTCGTTATTATCACTATATGGTTTTCGGAAATAGCTTGGTGACTGGCCGGTTACCGCGTTAATTAATTCACTATTCGCCTGAATTTCTTTTTGTTGCGAATCAGCCACGAGACGACTAAATACTGGGTGGTTATAAGAATGATTTTCTATCTCATGTCCACGATTTACGATTTCTCGGGCAGTATCTGGATTTGCTAATACATTATAGCCAATCACGAAAAAGGTACCTTTAACTCCATAACGATCAAGTATATCCATCACTTGACTGGTATATTGTGCATTTGGACCGTCATCAAAGGTGATAGCAATCTTTTTTGGCAACTTTCCTGTCTTGTTAACTATAGTTGGAATTTGATCGACGGTCATCGTACTCATAGTGATTATGCCGCTGTCATCATAAATTGTTTTGCGCGTGCCAGCGATACCATCTTGCTTTAAGCTGACAACTTCGCCCTCCCCTTCTTTTTTTATATCGAGCGAACCACGGACATTTTCAGACAATAAATAATGATTGCGAAGATCTTCGTAAGGATCTTGAAGATATTTCCACGTCGTGTACTCTTCATACCCAGGATCAACGATGCTATATTCGGTCACATCATCAACCAATGATAAGGATTTAAGATGATGCACGAGATTATATACAGTAACTGCATCATTAATTTCATACTTATTAGCGTTCGTAATTAACGAAGTTGGTTCATACGAGCGATTTGAAAGCTCTTTGTTCATAAGTTCAGGTTCTAGCGTTTGGTATGGGACGGATTCGGTATAGTCGTTATAGACATATGCGTCTGTAGATGTGGAGATAGTAGGCACTTCATAAATGGTAGATTTTTTCGGGAGCCAACTTATTGTTCGTAGCGCTTCTATTTGAGCTTGTCGAGTCACCTCATCATCGAAACGAACATATAAAAATTGCACATGATCACCAACGGTACTATAAGCAGTCATGAGCGTTCGTGCATCCGTCATAATACCCAGGCTTAAGTCATCTTCATCTAATACGCTTCGGAATTCATCAATCCAGCTACTTAAACTATCAGCTGATTCTTGAGATAAAGAAGTGATATAGGGAAGTTCAATGTATAAACCGTGTGCACTATGAGCGCTTAAGTCATCTTTAATCGCAACCATTTGGTCGTAGCTAATGAGCGATTGCATATCCATGCGGATAAGCGACCGTTCGGTTTCGCGTTCTGTGGGTACGAGAGTGTAATCAAAGGGACTCAGCAGGAAGAATGATTGGTAATGTACGGGTTTGTTTTTACTAATATCTTGTATATCCTCAATTTGAACACTGTAATCTTCTGGAGTCGTAATTTCTTCATCGGTAACCTTATATTTTGGAAGAATTATGGTATCTATTTTTTCAATTTGATCGTGGGTTACCACGTAAGAATCTTCATGTGTAGTAGTGTATAGAAGGGTGAGATGAGATCGAGGTGACACTTCTTTTGTGCTTAAGTTGCTTGCAAGTCGATTGATTTTGTTGAGTCTGAGTGTGTATACACCTATAAAACCGGTTAAAATTATCACAATAATTGAAATAAATGTAAGCATTGAGTTAACGACGCGTCGTCGCTTACCTGAAATATCAAAAAAAATTGGTTTCTTATTCACTGGCATTCACCCACTATCGCTCATTGCTCTTACATTGCGCTCTTGTAAACACAATCATTTTTCAACAATTACAAATCATTATATAACAAAAAAAATAATTAAGCAAAAGTATTGCAAAATAAATATATGCGTGCTAGTATGCACTTAGTTTTCATTGATTTAAACGTAAAGAGGCGTACGTGAAATCGGTTTGTAGGCTGCTGGTAGGGAGCGCAGTACTTGTATGTATTGTGACTTTTGGAGGCAAAAAAATTGACCACTTATCATATTCGGTCGCTAATAGTATCGTTAATAACGATAAAAAAGCGATCACTGTTGCATTGGTTCAAGAATACGGTAATAACCCCGTTGCTTCATATGACAGACGAGCTTATGCGTACAAACAAGCTAAAGATACCTATCGGTTCACGGTAGCAACCGCAACGAGCACCATTGCGGATAACCAATATGCCTTGACGGAAAAACAAAATATTTTTACTTCAAAAATGATGAATAAGATTACAAGCGCAGATGTTGCTATGTCCAACACTCCTGCTCCCGATCTGCTCTAACCCGTCAGTTTACGTGTAATTTTTGTATAAATTTGTGCTGTATATGCGTAGGACGCAGGATTTATGGTCTGGCAAGCAATTGCCCGAGTATCGCAGATACATTACTTTGAGTGTTTAATTCTATTTGCATTTACCTCGTTTGAGGATTATGATGAAACAGAATCTATAAATATAAACAAATTAAAAAATGAAAAAAATACTTTTATGTAGCTGGTTTGTCGGATTATTTGGATTATTTGTATTTTTCGCGCCACAATCATACGCTTCATCTAACACTGACTGCACGCTTGAAGGAAGTCAGCTTCTTATTACCTTTCAAAACGACACCAATGTCATTCGATACAACGCAGACACATCATCAACCATAGATGCGTCTTTCTTCTCAATATCACTTGCATCTGGGCACCCTCACGAAGCTATTATGGTCGACGAAGATACGCTTTGGCTCGCAAGTGGTACCGAAATTGTACAAGTTGACATTGCCACTGGTGCAACAGGCACATCAATTAATACCGTTGGAGTAGTGCATGGGCTAACGCTAGGACCCGACGGGTATGCGTATGCATATATCGATGGACCATCAATAGTTCGAATAGATACAAATTCACCGTACACAATTACAACCATTATTAACGCTGGAGATGGTGGGTTGAGCAATGAATATTCAGAGGGTTCTCCGGGTATTGATTTCGGTCCTGATGGCAATCTGTATGTCGTAAGCGAAAGAAATACTGGCACAACGCTCAGTACCATTAAAAGATATGATGGAGACTCGTATACATACATAGATGATTTTGTTGCAGAAGATACTGGTCTTTGGTACGATTTAGGCTTTCATACTGATGGCTATTTATATGTAACAGATCATGATACGGGACTCGTGAGGTTTGATGCCTCTACTGGCGCACTCGTTGGTCAGTATTCTAATGACCCTGGCGCTTATACAATAGATTTTGCGCCAAATGGTGGAGTATTACTCACAATATTGGCGGGAGATGTGCTGTTGTATACCGCACCGCTTACTTCTACCATAGCGTACGACCAGTCTGGACCTTTACAGACAAAGACTGCAACCTACATACCGCCAGCGTGTTATGACTGGGGAGATGCGGCGAATAGCGGAAGTATAGGAGCGTCAACCTACACACATCCTGTAGAACTGTTGCAAGATGCTGCGCGTCATTTAATACAGTTCCATACGGTAGCGGGAACAATAATTGATGATGAGACTGACGGACAACCCTCTGCAGATGCGCTTGGAGATGATGCGACCGACGATGAGGATAGCCTCTCTTTAAGTGCGACGACCATAGACCCAGGAGATACCGTAAATGCAACGTTTACCGCTGATGGTCGGGGTGTGAGCAGTCCAGTAAACTGTATGAAGTATTTGAATGTGTGGGTTGATCTAAATGGTGATGGCGACTGGGTTGATACGGGAGAGCAAGTCGTCGATGGGCAATTCTTAGGTATTGCATGCGATTATGATTTCTCATTTACGCCTACTGCTGAAGACGGTCCGATAATGATACGCACGAGATATTCTACGCTGAGAGATCTAGCTACTACAGGCGGAGCTCCCGATGGTGAAGTTGAGGACTACGCAATAAATATTAATAGTTCAACTCCCACGCCGACCCCAACTCCTACGCCCACTCCAACAGATGACGAAGATGACGAGGATGAAGACAACGACGACTCGTCGCCGACAGCTATCGCAGGCGATGAAGATGAAACGCCGGGAGCTCCTGACACAGGAAAAATGCACTTAAGTACACCCATCATAACTATTAGTATGGCTGGACTAAGTCTCGGCACATTAATGCTTGGTCGAAAATATGGCCTCCGTCGGTAAAGGCTTCATGAAAACGTTTTATTTTAGTGTCACATAGGACAAAATGAAATTCTACAAAGCAGTTTTAAAATGGCTCTCCTCGTTACTTTTACACGGGGCGTTGCTTTTAATCATCGCGTCGCTTTCGGTTAGCTTTTTGTTTGGTAATCGCAATTCGGCCAAAGAAGTTCTTGAAGAGTCTGGTGTATACAATAAATTTGTCAACGCAATTCTTGACGACAATATTAAATCGAGTCAGGGTAAAAGAAACGTATTACCATTTAGCGATATATTTTGGAAGAATTATGGTATCTATTTTTTCAATTTGATCGTGGGTAACCACGTAAGAATCTTCGTGTGTAGTGGTGTATAGAAGGGTGAGATGTGATCGAGGTGATACTTCTTTTGTGCTTAAGTTGCTCGCAAGTCTATTGATTTTGTTGAGTCTGAGTGTGTATACACCTATAAAACCGGTTAAAATTATCACGATAATTGAAATAAATGTAAGCATTGAGTTAACGACGCGTCGTCGCTTACCGGAAATATCAAAAAAAATCGGTTTCTTATTCACTAGAATTCACCCACTTACGTTTATTGCTCTTAAATTGTGCTTTAAATAAAACACAATCATTTTTCAACAATTACAAATCATTATATAACAAAAAAAATAATTAAGCAAAAGTATTGCAAAATAAATATATGCGTGCTAGTATGCACTTAGTTTTC
>JACCDN010753269.1_pt1 | contig 12322 bp, 9 predicted proteins | sample 7441691 | NCBI WGS metagenome assembly JACCDN01 (sample SAMN15323439, study PRJNA562643) | freshwater metagenome | isolation source: river surface water | place: USA:Blue River Watershed | collected 2017-08-16 | reverse complement strand
GTTGGCGCTGGTGCTCCTCAATACACTGAGGTTATGGATGCTCTGTCTCAATCTGAAATGAAAGTTTTTGCGGCCACTCCATCATTGGCGGGCTATAACAAACCATTTAAAGGTAACAAAGACATTGTCAGCCTAAGCCAAGGTGAATTTTTCTTATACTCGGATTTAATCAAAGGCAAAATCACTTTGGATACAATCTTAAATCGTATTATTTCGAGAGTGAAAACAACATATTTTGCAGAGTATATTGTAGAACAAACACCAGCATTAAATCCAAGCCTGCCATTGAATAAACGCACTATTCAGGTTGTTCTAAATGCTGGCACCAGCGGCAAAGCGATTATTACATCGACACAAAGTAATTTACCTACAGGACGACCAGAGTACAAAAAATCTTGGAAACTGTCTGATAAAAAAATTCGTAGCAACTCTGTGGCCGTGAAAATTAACAATATAAATGTCAACAGCGGCTACAAAATACAAAATGGCAGTTTGGTCTTTGATCAAACTCCAGATCCAGGTGCTAAAATCGAAGTGTTATATCAATACGCGGATCTGAAAGACAGCGTCCAACTCAAACCATTGGTATTAAACAAACAAGAAAAAATTCGCCAGCTAGAAATATACCTCAACGGAAAATTAGCAGCTGATGGCGATATAGTTTTCGAAAAAAATCTAGAAGAGGGCTGGAGCGTTTCACCTGCTGACGAAATCTTAGCAGAAACAGATCCCTACGAAATCCAAGCCCACAACGGCCTAGAATTAAAAATAATCCGAAAAGGAAACTAAGAAAAAGCGGCGGCGATCAAACATTTGTTGATCGCCCAAAAAAACCGATCAAAACAATCACCAAATCCCACACTCCCGCAAAAGTAAAAAAAAGCGCGCAGAAAAAAAAGCACCCCTCCCCAAAAACCCAAGTCAGAAGAAGTGCAGAAAAACCAAAATAGTTTTCCAAATCCCCAAACACCCAAGTCAGAAGGCGTGCAGAAACTCGTTCAGCCAAGGCGACAAGGAGGGATTGGCCAAAAGTGGCCATCCCGACGAAGGCAACGCAGGATCAACGAGTTTATGCACGCCGCCCTAGTTTTGGATGTCGTTGGCGATAGTCTCTTGCATCTCTCGCCATTTTTGAATGATGGCTCCTGAGTTGGCGGTGTCGTCCATGTCTCTCTTTACTAATTTCGAAACAATCACCATCGCGATAGTGACTGCAATCGATAACAATAAAATATATTCGACAACGATTTGACCGCGCTGTCTTTGATCAGACAGCCAGAGAGATTTTTTTTGTTTTTGTTTTTCAACGAATAACATTTTTATATTATATAACAGCTAAACAAGAGCGGCTAGATGTTCTAAAGAACTGCATCAGGAACTATAGACAAAGGTCGGTGAGGTGGAAGTTTTCCACTCAACGCAAGCTGTGTGCACATACCCTCAAGCAATTGCAAAAGGTCCGCATCTTCTAATGCACCTTGCACGCCAAGAACGGAATCACCGTACAACTCATCTTGACCCAATTGGCTGCCTTGATTCATTGAGGTGTTTTGTGAAAACGAAGTTTGAAAAGATTCGGCGGTTGGATAAATCATCAGTAACAACAACTGACCAGATTGATTGTATCTCTCTTTGGCTTTACCAAATTCCTTTGGATATTTTTCCTGAAAAGAGAAATAAACTTTTAACGCTAATGACTCGTGCATTTGCGAAAAATAAATTCGCAAAGGTCCATCAAAAATGGCCGAGTTAAAAGCCGGTGTAAAAAACTTTGACTGCATCAATGCTGCGTATGTGCCCCTCATCCTTGAACCCCTCTAAACGTAAGCCTAGAAAAATGTCACAAACAATGGCAATCAGTTTTTTTAAGATTATGACAGATTTCTTATTTTAACGCGGTAGACTATTTATGTTTACCCAGAACTAGACTATTTCCGGCAACATATAACTGATTAACAGAAGATTTTCCTGCCGAATAAAACAGCGATGTCCAATCCTGATCGATCACTACAAAGTCCGCATTTTTCCCAACAGCAAGACTGCCAATTTGATTTTGTAGACCCAAAGCGTATGCAGCTCCAACCGTGTAAGCCGCAATCACTTCAGCCAATGACATCTTCATTTCAAGACGAGCCAACAATCCAACCAAACTAATATCTTGTGAGGGACACGTTCCTGGATTGAAATCCGTGGCCAAGGCGACGCGCACACCGGCATCGATCATTTTTCGGGCTGGGGGATATGCGCATTTCATATAAAGATCTGCCAGCGGCAACAACACCGCCGTTACTGAGGACTGTGATAGTTTCTTAATTTGTTCGGACTGCAGTTGGATCACGTGATCAGCCGACAGAGCTTGCAATTCGATGGCAAGCTCTGTTCCCCCGCTCAAGGTCAACTGATCTGCATGTATAATAATATCAAAACCTAATTCTTTAGCCTTCTGTAAATACTGGCGAGAGTTTTCTGAAAGAAAAAAACCTTTTTCAATCCAAATGTCGACTCGCGAAGTGTATTTTTTTATTTTCGGCAAATAACGAATCAAACTTTCAAGGTAGGAGCTGATCTCAGAAAATTCTTTGGGTAATGAATGCGCCCCTAAAAATGTAGAAACAATCTGTGGTCCTTTTTTGAGTTGAAAAGATTTTCCAGTCTCGGCGATGGCTTGCAACATTTTAATTTCTGTTTTCTCATCAAGACCATAACCGGATTTTATTTCTAAAGTAGTCACGCCTTGATTTAAAAAATTCTGTACTCGTGGCCATAACAATGATTGTAACTCTTTTTTTGAAGCCTTTCTTGTCGCGCTAACTGTGGATAGAATTCCTCCACCTTTTTTCGCAATCTCTTGATAACTCACGCCCTGCTGACGCATTTCAAACTCATGCGCACGGCTGCCAGCAAAAAGTGAATGCGTGTGACACTCGACAAATCCTGGCAAAACTGTTTTTTTGTCTAAATTAATTTCTTGTTTAATCAGTGGCCAATATTTTTTAGGGATTTTTTTTTCTTCACCGAGCCATAGAATCTGTCCTTGGTTTTCCAACAGACAGGCTTTAGAAATAAAACTGAGATCAGATTCGACAACGTGACGTCCTTGTTTCAGCATAACACCGCCCAAGGTCAACATCGAAGAAATATTGCGATAACAACGAATTTTTTGTTTCATACGTTTATCAGCTTAGCTCACCAGACAACACTATTGCTACAAAAATTGGTGATTTTTGAGATGAGTTCTACCAATAAATATTAGAACACGCCGGAGCATCCTGCAAAGGCAGCGGGACAATTTCAACGACATCAAAGTCATAGTCTGCGACCGGAGGCAGCACTCTCCCCGCTGGAGTGTTTTGCTCCAAGACATGCAATCGTTTGGCTTCTTTCGCCATCGATTTTTGAAACTTACTTTTCATTTTTTCAACCTGCTCGCTGCTTAATAACGGACGGTAAAATCCATTTTCCAAAAGCTGATCAAAAACTTCTTTGAATTGATAAAGCATATTAGATGGATTGGCGACAAGGCGTGCATTACCATAAGCAGTTTTAATCCATCCCCATTTTTCTAATGGACTGGTTAGCATGTAGGTTAGAGCATCCAAAATCACATATTTCATCATCGATAAAAAATATTTTGCGGCTCCGGTGGCACCCATAGAAACTTTGTCGATAATTTCAGTGCTCTCTTCCAACGAAGAGGAACCAGAGGCTAATGTTTTTAAAATATTTTTTTTCGTTTCAGCTTTCCAATCATTTACTTTTAAGACAACACGCGGACCGGTAAAAATCTTCTTTAAAGCTGATTGCCAGTCATGAAATTTAATCTGCTGCTCTTGCTCAAACAATCGACTATTTTCAAAAGCAGCCTTGGGAGTGTAACCATCATCATGATAATTACCCTTGGCGTCTCGGAACGGCTCTCGTGGAACAAAACCGTCAACTATAATTCTGACCATTTCGCTGACAATAAATTCATCCGTTTTTTCACCCATGGCTTGTTCAAAACTCTCACGCGTAATAGTCACACCTGCAAAAGTTTTTCCGACCGGCAATTCTGGTAAAACTTTTGAATATAACAAATCTAAATTAAAATATTTTTCTTGTTCTGATTTTTTCCAATTTGTCATCTCACCAAAAATCATCGTGGTGAGTTCTTGCACGTTGTAACCTAGATTAAAAATTCCCGGAAATGTTTCATCCAACCATGCCAAAGTAAAAGTCGGCCTTAGAATTCCTTCAGATTGCGCTGCCGCAATTATCTCTCCGACAACAGGTACAACATATCGCGAATCTCGCATTGGATCCGATTCCACCACGTCCTGAATGATCTCATTGGAAATATAACTTTCATATAATTCTGTAGCGCTTAGGCTGACATTTTTTCGAAGGCCATCACTGGAAAAATTTTCGTCCAAAGCATTCGGCGGTAACAAATCTCGTACAGCCACAATGGCTTTAAACACTGTTTCCCGCATCATATTGTGTTTTTCCATAAACGTATGCGGACGATCTGGCCAGTGCCCCATGATCGCATGCCCGATAGAATATGGATTTCCCGAATGGGCAAATGAATCCATCAAAACATGAAAACCACCACCAACCAAAAAACGATTTCCTACTCGCATACCTTGACTGATCAATTCACTGGCCATTGGATGATTGCGTGTTGCCATACCAAAAATTTTTAACTTCATTCCATGTTCTGATTTACCGGTAATTTTTAATTCCACAGCATTAGTTGGAAAATGAAACAACCGGCGCATCTGTGTTCCCATACCAAGAACAGGTAACATCGCCGATGTCGACATTTGCACATCGATCCATTGATTGTACAATGCAAATTCACGAGCCACTTCGTGATTGTATCCTGCCCACCTTAGCATCGCATAAAATTCATAAAAATGAGTGTCAGTGGCATACGCCTGCGCTGAAGACTGAAACAACTGTATGGATAAAAATATTGAAATTAAAACACGAGTACATATTTTTTTAAAAGACATAACCCACCCGGTACGGAATTTACTATTTTAAACAACATTGAATACTCCCACATATTCTTATTTGTTTAAGTCAACATCTCTGACTGAACAGGCTATATCGAGACTCTTTAGTCGGTTCAAGCTTTCATAGTCAGTCATAAAATCATTACCGAGTTGTACATGTTTTCGACAGTCGTGATGTTTTTACTAAACTTGTCAGAAGTACCAACCTATTTCGATTAGCACCTAGGACGAGGGCTGAAGATTTGCTAAAATCCAAACCTGCGTTGCACACAGTAATATTTTAAATTCTTAAGAAAATTTAAATCGGCGATAATATTAATTATCTATGGAGTACTTAAAATGCCAATGAATCAAACCAATCACAAGCTAATAAGAAAAAATATTTTTTCAAATTCTTATCAATTCCTATTTATATTAATGATGGCTCTCAGCGCAAATGCAATTGCAACCTGTCATATACCTGATGACTTGGAAAAACCATTGGACAAAGCCAATAAACAAGCCTGCCTTGCAGAAGCTGATTTTTTATTACCAAAACCAAATATATCAAGTACTGAAATCATTGCAGGGCCAAACTTAAAAACACCTTCATTTAATTATCAACAAACAATTTTTTGTCGATATTTTTATCGTTTCCAAAATGGATCTAGCAACAAATTTCGTTGTTACCGTACAGATGAAAACAATCATCTGATGAGCTCTAAGGGACAAGTCATCGCTAACGCTAAAAATGTAATTATATCAAATGACGATGAAGATGGCGTGTTAGCTGATGAAAACGGTAAAGTTATTTTATCTGCTGAAGGAAAAAAAATAAAACCAGACATTCTGAAAGTTCGTTTTCAAGATTCAAATCCAGTCAGTGCTCGTCGCAATCGCGAAGGTTTTGCTAGTACTGTAGCAACCAGAATGGCTTGGTCGATGGGAATTCCTTCTGAAATTAGCTACCCAACAAAAGCTGTTGTGTGTTTTGGTTGCCAAGCAGATCCATGGAAAAAAGGTCAAGCCCAACAGCAACCTGCGAATGAAACAAATACTTTTGCCTATGCAGCAATTGAACGCAAATTTGATGGAAAACGCGTGATGAAATCCTATGATTCTCCCGATAAAAAAGTACAAAACACACCATGGAAATGGACAGACTTTGTTGCAAACTGGGGTCGCCTCAGCTCAACACAAAAAATGGATTATCAGGTATTAGCATTGTTTGCCAATTTTCTACAAATCGTTGAAGAACGTGGATCACAACACATGATGGTTTGTGAAAAAGAAAATGTAACCGATGACAAGGTCTGTTTAAAACCGGTAGCCGCCATTCATGATATGGGCGCAGCCTTCGGAAATCGTGATCGCAGTTTGATTGACCCTGAAACCAAAAACCATCCACGAGGAGATCTCACAACATACAAATTAGTCCATGTATTTAATGACTCAAGTTGTACATTAAATCTACCCGCGGGAGGACTTAAAAGTATCAGCGAAGCCGCACGTCAGGAATTTGTGGTCAGAGCCAAATCTTTAACTCGCGAAACAGTGCAATCACTGGTGACCATTTCCTGGATGAATAAAATGGACCAACCCTTACGCGCAAAGCTAAATAAACGCAGCGGCTTTTTAGGTTTTGGTAAAAAGAAATCAGAGAGCCAGATCGATGACCTTCTCATCAATGAGTGGACAAATTCTATCATGGAAAAACTGGAACAAATACGCTCGGCTCATTGCCCGCAGAGCGAAGGGCTTTAACCTAAATGAATTAATTGGAGAATGTTGTGAAAAATATTGATAGACTTTTAAAAAATTTTAGTTTGAAAAAACATTTTTTCGTTGTGTTTTTTCTTGTGGCTGTCATTCCAGTGGTTGTCGCCAGCATTCTTTTTTATACATTTTTAAATTACGAACAAAAAATACGCGAAGAAGCACAAAAAAACTATGAACAACAAGCTGAGTTTACAGTTCTCAGCAATCTAAATAATTTAAATTATGCAGCGCAATTAATCGCAAGAAGTAACGAACTTATTGATTACATCTCTTCTCCAGCTCATTTGAGAACATTCAGTGAAAATCGTTTATTTGCGCGAATATCTGAAATAAATAATCTAAGTTCGTTAAACTTATCTCATATAGTTATGTCAGCAGATGGTGAAATTCTCTTCAAAGACAAAAGCTATTCGCCAGATGAAAATGAAATTAAACAAATCTTTGACTTAAAACAAGACACTGTTGAGCTATCACTTGATCAAAAAAGTATTATTAATATTAAAACGCTTCGCTATGATGACCAACAACTTGAAGGACCTACCGCAATCACTAAAGGGTATTTAATAACAACATTACCAATCTCAACTTTTCAAGAAAAAATTCCCAACTTGGTCAGTATTAGTTTATTAGAAAAAACCGACAGACAAAATAAAATTAAACTTACGTTGAACAACAAAACAAATTCACAAATACCGATTGGTTCGATTTTTATAGTTCTACTTATTTTTATGTTTTTAGCAGTTGCAGCTGGAATTGTCTTGGTACAAAAACAAATTATTTTACCTCTAGTCGAAATGACTGACATTATAGTGAATCATACAATTGGACCTAAAATTTCTAAATTTGAGAATGAAATTAGCACACTGAATGAAGCCATGTTGGCATATATAAACCAAATAAAAAATGACAATGAATTGTTAATTGAGAAAACACAGTCCGCAGCACTAGGAGAACTGACTGCGCAGGTTTCTCATGATATACGCTCGCCCTTATCAGCACTTAATATGATAGCCTCTAATTTAAATGAAGTATCTGAGGGGAAAAGAATTCTTATTCGAAATGCAACTCAAAGAATTAATGATATAGCCAACAACTTATTATCACAAAGCCGACTTGCTAAAGCAAAAGCTCTTTCTTTTGAATCCATTGAAAGACAACCTATTTTCTCGCCACAACTAGCCTCCGTTCTTATCGAAGCCATTATCTCTGAAAAAAGAGCACAGTTACATAAAATGAACATTGAATTTATTGTAGATCAAAATACATTTGAAGATTCTTTTATTAAGTTAGATCCAATGTTATTTAAAAGAATTCTTTCTAATCTTATTAATAATTCAATTGAAGCCATAGGCGAACGGACTGGCTTAATTAAAATTCAGACCAGCACTCACAACTCTCACGTGCTTGTACAGGTTCAAGATAATGGCTGCGGCATCGCCTCCGATATCATTCAGAAGATCGGAAAAAAAGGATTTTCCCTTGGCAAAGAAAGCTCAAGCAGTGGAAATGGCATAGGCGTTCACCATGCAAAATTTGAGTTAGAAAAAGTCGGAGGAAACTTAACAATTGCATCTAAAATAGACGAAGGAACAATTGTTTCCTTAAAAATTCCAAAAGCAGAGACTCCTGCATGGTTTACGCCTGCAATTTCCTTAGAAAATAAACGAACTATCGTTATATTAGATGATGACAACAGTATTCATGACATTTGGAATCAAAGATTTTTAAACACATTATATAAAAATGAGCTTATTCATTTTAAAACTTCTGAACAACTTGAAAACTATCTTACAAGCCAATCCTTTTTGATTGCTAGATCAAACCACTTATTTCTGACTGATTTTGAATTATTAGGAGAGCGAAAATCTGGCCTTGATGTTATTGAAAAATATAATATTGCTGACTTGTCAATTCTGGTAACAAGCCGTCACGAAGACAATGACATCTTAAAACGTTGTCTACTGATAAATTTAAAAATCATTCCAAAATCAATAGCACCTTTTATATCTATAAAATTCTGATTTAGGATTTAAAAATTTGTCTAGTTACGGTTCCCCAAGAGGCATCATCAACTTGTGACTCGGAAAAATGTCCCGAAGTAAACTCATTTATAACAGCTCGCCAAAAGCTTACAGCTTTATCTGCACCTCGAATTTGTCGAACCTGCCAATCTCCTGTGTATTTTTTAAATATCTCTGTAGCGAAATATTTTGCAATGCCTTTACGTCGATAAGTAGGTATTACATAGAATTCAGAGATGTCATGTCGTAAATCTACTATTGTTTTTATACAAAATCCAATTGGCGTTACCTTATCGTAGATTAGATATGACGGATGATCTATATCACAATTTGTGTCCAAGGAATATAAACCACTTGGCAGTGGATTTTTTTTTGTCACCAGTGAAAACTCAGCTTCATAGGCTTGAGCTAAATTTAACAAAATATTTAAATTACTATTATTTACTTCAACGATTATCAATTGTAACTCCTGCTGATGAATGCTTATAATTATAGAATAATATAAACTGAATAATAGTCTAACAGAATCGAGAAAATTCATGCGAAAATATTTTGTTTTAATGATAACTTTATACTTCTCAGCGAGCCTCTCACATGCAAAACTATCCAAACATAATGATGCCCCAAAACATACCAACGTAAAAATTCTTAACTGGTGGAGCTATCTTGATGATCGAGTTGCATCTGATCTTAAGAACAATGGCTTTAACTTGGATGTTTCAATATACCACTCAAACGAAGTTTCCCTTTCCAGGTTATTATCGAAACGAGAACATTTTGACATTGCAATCGTATCAAATATAAATTTGGATATTTTATTAAAAGAAAATATTTTTGACACGCATGCGTTAGATCAACTTTCCAAAAAAAGAAATTATATCGAATTAATCACCAAAGGATCGACTTGTATTCCGTATCTATGGGGAACCACAATTTTCGCTTACGATTCACGAGTAAGCACACCACCTCCACGCAGCCTATCAGCTCTTGTTGAAATGAAAAAAAATGGATTTGCAATTGGCATTTTAGATGATCCGCTGGAAACTGCGGCTCGATTGATCGGCGACAATCTTGAAGACTGTGGCAATAAAAATTTAGAAAAAATATTTTCTCAAACAAAAAATTGCAAAGATAAATTGTCAGAAAAGTTTAATATCGGCCTGACTCCATCTGATTTTATGTCGACAACAGATGAATTTATAACTAAACCAAAAACGGCAATATATGGCTGGCAAGGGAGTGTTTTTATAAATTTAAAAAATGCACCTTGGCTAAAATTTAATTTATCTTCTCAGCATCCTGTGATTGGAGCTGATTACGTTTGCATTCTTAAGAACAGAGCAAATAAAACCACAAATATTAATCAACTTAAAAAATTTGTAGAGATACTGACAAATCATAAAAATACAAAAGCAAATGTTGAGTCTAACCAATACTTCTCTCCATATCAAAACGACAAAGAAGGACTTGATCCTAAAGTAATAAGCTTATTTGACGAACTAATCGAATTAAGTAAAAAAACAAAACCAATATATATCAACACCCCAACACCAGAAGAACATAAAGAATTAAATACTTGGTGGAAGAAAATTCGCTATAACTAGCCAATCAAAAAAGTTTTTTTGCCTAGGAAAAAAGAAATCAGCAAGTCAGATCGATGACATTCTCATCAATGAATGGACAAACTCTATTATGGAAAAACTGGAACAAATACACCCTGCTTGTTGGAATCTATCTCAAAAAAGTGAAGTTATAGATATTTATTATAGCGAAGTGAATTTTTAAAACTTTTTATACAAAGTTATTTTTCTTGATTGATTACTTTGATTTGAGCTTCTTTGCGATATTTTAAATTGTTATGCCGAGAGCAAAGCACCGTAGCATTTTTGAGTTCATTATTTCCCCCAGCCCACCGACTGTGTTTGTGATCGATTTGCAAAAACCAAGTGCTACCACATAATTTATCTGACTTTGGGTCACGATATTGACAAGATAAATGACGTGATAATATTTGCTTTTTAATTCCGAGAGGGAATCCTTTCGAAATTTCAGTGTTCTTCTTGATAGGTAACGAAGCCAGTTCCGCTGCGGAGAGAATCGTAGATGGTTTTGTAAATGAAGTTTTAGATAAGGCATCGTGAAATTTATTAGATGAACCTAAAAATTGTCCTGTTTGTAATCCTTTAGTTAATTCTGTAAATGACGTTACTGATGATGACCTGGGTGATTTTGCTGATTCCGCAGCGAATGATGAATCAAGAATTCCATCAAGTTTTGTATTCAGCTTAGCAGACAGTTTTTTTTCAAAATTTCGATCAATTTTTACATCAAGATTTCTATCAGGCTTTACATTATTCTTTACGCTGGTTTTTTGTTTGATTACACGACCACTGATATATTCTATAAAATCCGCAAGATGATTGCTTGGCACTGTGTGTGATAACAGGGCTTGCGCTTGTTTTAATTTTTCGTATTGGCTTTTGGATAAGGTTATTTCCAAGCGAACACTGTCATCGGATTGTGCTCGCTCTATAGATTTTTGTATTATCGGCATATCAAAATACTGAGCAACTTGAATCTCGGTCTCGCGTTGGTTTTTGCCTGATAATGATGACAACAAATCTAATTTGTCTTTTGTTGAAACGACCATTTGACGTGTGCGTTTGATTTCACGAGCTGCTTTTTGAATCATCGACGCTTGGGTTAAATGAATCTCTCCATTTTCTATTTTTTCTGACAATGCTGGAATTTCATTTAATAATCTGGCGGCATCGATACGACGCTGCGCGCTGGCTGCCGAATAACCAACGGACTCTGTTAAATACGCAAATAAACTGCTGTAGCTTAATTCTAGATACAACCTGCGGTTGTCGATTTCTTTGATGACATGCAGAACTTGAGTTAATAGCTCTCTTTCTTGTTGAGCTAGGGATTTAATACACGAATCCAGTTCAGAGTTTTTCAAGTACCGTAATTCTTTAGTTGTCTGTTCTGCTGTTGTTATTGTCGTTGTTAGAGTTAATGAGTTATTCATAGGTACCTTTCGAGAAACTTAAGTTGATCGATATATTTGATATATTCAAATATAGATATACCACATGATTTCAAATCAACATTTTCCAAAGGTCAGGACTGCATATGTACGCGCTGTAAAAATGCGCCATCATGCCTGAGCTGCGTGTAAAAATATTTTTTATTTTGTTTTATTAAAAGGAGACTTATTTTCTCTGCTAAAGGGATCCACGTGAGCTAAAATTACAGTCAAACATTTATTTTTCGACACTTCAGTCTGCTCCATTTTTAAGAATGGATTTGCTCTGCGACTTATTAATGAGGCCATAAGTACAACAATAATTCTAACAATAATAAATTAACCAACTCATCCACTAAAAAAGAATCTGATCTGCAAGGTAGAAAAAAACTGCACTGTTATTTTTAAATCCAATAAGGTTTTTTATCTTAAATGCAAATTCAGCAAGCTCTCGTTTCATACCAACCGCAATTCAATGACTTACACTTTTTTGATGGAGAACGACCCCTCTG
>JACCDN010136143.1_pt1 | contig 12322 bp, 20 predicted proteins | sample 7441691 | NCBI WGS metagenome assembly JACCDN01 (sample SAMN15323439, study PRJNA562643) | freshwater metagenome | isolation source: river surface water | place: USA:Blue River Watershed | collected 2017-08-16 | reverse complement strand
TGCAATTCAGTGAAAAGTGAAGAGCAGCAACACACATGCCGCGGTGGTGAAATTGGTAGACACAGGAGACTCAAAATCTCCCGCCCAAAAGGTGTGACGGTTCGAGTCCGTCCCGCGGCACCAGTAAATATAAGGGCTTTAGCCCTTTTTTCATTTCTAGCTCTTCAAAAAATACCGTTGCACAGTCGTTGCACAAAATAAAAACTTCCTATACAGTTTTAAGTGTAGTTTTTGCTAATCTCTTTTTAGATAAAACAATCGCTTATGCCACCAAAAGCAGAACACACAGTTCACATACACGAAGGTGAAGCTACGCTGAGCAAGCGTAAGGGTTCACCCCATTGGCAATTACGCTACAAGGCTAATGGTAAGTGGACAAGAGCAACTACAAAAAAAGAAAAACTAGTTGATGCCAAACGAGAAGCAATGGAAATCATTGTTAGGGCACGTGTTTTGGAAAAAGAAGGTGCGTTGGTAATTAACAAACGCTTTAAGACTGTTGCCAAGCTCGCTATAAAGCGTATGGATGACGAGATAGAGGGTGGGCAAGGCAAAGTCACCTACAAACGCTACATACAAGCCATAAATGGCTATTTGATACCTTTTTTAGGTGCTCACAACATAGATAAGATTGACTATGCGTTGTTATCTCGTTTCAGTATTTTTCGCAAAGAGAAGATGAATGAGAGTGTTATTGAGTACAACAAGAAAAACTATAAAAAACCTAAGCCACTCAAAGAGCCAAGTCAAAGTGTTATCAACACACACAATTCAGCACTAAACAGAGTGTTTGATGAAGCCTTAATGCGTGGGTTTATGACTAAAACTCAAGTGCCACATTTGGAAAACAAGGGTGTGACTAGTGAGCGACGCCCCTCGTTTACAGCTAACGAGTACATCAAAATTCATACCAACTTTGATGGGTGGATTAAGAAAGCAAGAAAAGGCAATGAAACATTAGTTCGCAATGTGTTGGCTAACTATATTTTGATTTTGGCTAATACTGGTATGCGTGCTGGCACAGAGGCAATGAACTTGAAGTGGCAACACATCAACATTGAAAAAATTAAAGGGCACGAAGTCTTATCAATCTACGTAAGTGGTAAAACTGGTGGTAGAACAATTTATGCACCAGCATCAGTTGCCAAGTATCTCAATCGTATTCAAAAGCAATATGAAGACATTGCTGATATTCCGTTTAGAACTTTGCTAAAGAAGAAGTTGGACAAGTATGTGTTTAGGATTGATGACAAGGATGCAACAACCAAATTTGGAAAAGTGTTTACAAGATATTTAGAAAGTTTGAATATGTTGGTAGATATAGAAACTGGAAAAGATAGAACCTTGTATAGCTTAAGACATTTCTACGCGACTAAGATGCTGATTAAAGGTGATGTCACTGTGTATCAGTTGGCAGAGCATATGGGAACAAGTGTGGGTATGATTAAGGCTCACTACGGGCATTTAGACTTGCGAGACATTGCCAAAAAGTTCACTGGCTTATGGAAGATTGAGGATGAGCTTGGTGAGAAAATTGAGGTTGATGAGTAAAGCTAATAACTTGTTAAGGACATTAAATGATAGACATTCTAATTTTCAGTACTGAAAGAGCTATTGCTAATTCAGCTGTTGGATTTATATGTATTGCTGTTTTAATTTTTTTGTTTGGAAAACTGCTTGTTAGATTTTTAAAAAATGACTGGATTAGGGTAGGAATTTATTCGTTTGTTGGTATGGTTGGTACTTTGTGGGATTATTCAAACGTTAATGCAGATGAGTTTTCAAAATTACCAACGTATTTGTTTGTTCTTTTAATTCTGGCATCTTTTTTGTGGATGCTTTTGATAACAACTGTATTCACATTTACATATAAGAAGATATTTAGAAAATCAACTTAACTGCACATTTCTAATAGTCTGTTGAGCTTTGGCAATCTTCTGCCTATCTCGTTCAGCCTTAATCTGCTTACTGACATTATCTTTCTGTGTTTGAAGAGACTTAATGCGAGCTTGTTGTGGAGTTAGTGGAGCTTTAGGGCTTTGTTCCTCTAACTTAATTGGCGATGCAGCCACACTACCAATGCCATAGTGCCATTCACCCAATAGCTTAGCGTGGATAGTGCTCTCAGCTTCAATAGTTGTTTTAACAACTTTCCCTTTAATGCGTATTGATAAAAGATATTTGTTCATACAAATATTTAGTAAATGAAAGGGCTGACGTTTAATCAGCCCTTGCCATTACTCATTTACCAAATGCCAAACGTGTAGCTGAACTAACTTCGTTGATAGCATCATCAAGTTCACCATTAGCTACAGCAATTTTTAGTGATTTAAGCGTATCAACTAATTCATCACCACTGCTAAGTTCAATCGCATTCGCCCCTTTCTTGTTTAGTGGAAGTGTCTTAGCTCCGTACTTAACAGCTAAATTAATCTTGCCACTATCGTTAATCCAAAACCATTCTTTAACACGCTTAACTGCTTCAACAGTCATACGTTCACCTGTTTGCTTGTTTGTATATGTTTTAAGTCGTTTAGGTGCGTATGTTGTGCCACTTCGTTGTGCTTCGCATAGTTCAATCTGCTCGTGTAGCTTAGCTACTAATTTATTACGTCGTTGAACAATTGGAGCTACTGTTTGATGTTTCTTACCAACTACCAATTTAAGTGCTGTTAGTGTGCTCATTTATTTCTCCTTTAAGTTAATGGGCACACTTAATTTATTACCTGATTTTGCTGATGAGCAACCTCTAATTGCCACTAAAAATCACTCAAAATCTAATAAAAAATCGTGTTTTATATGGTTATATTAGGTAGGCTATTTTGCTTAAAAAATAGGCAAAAAAAGCCATTAAAATCAACGACTTATAAGGGCAAAAAATGGCATAAGTGCTTGATTTATATAAGAAAATGTGCTAAAATATAGGATAAAATTACATTCTGTATAAATACTTGATGCTACTCGCAGATATACGTAAAAAACTCGCATATAACCCTAATGCTCAACCCACTCAGAAGCAAGCTACACGCACGTGGTTAAACAGCATACATAAGGACTATCCATTAGCAATAACGCTAACGCTTAAACAGTATGTAGAGGTAGAAAACGAGAATGGTGTGTATTACACGAAGTTAGATAAAGACGACATAAAGCGTGTGGCTAAGCACTTTACGCATAAGCTGAACAAAGAAGTGTTTGGTACGAGTGCTAAGCGATATGGAAAAAGTTTGAAGTATTTGGTAGTGATGGAAGGTGAACGTACGCATAAGCACTTACATTTACATATGGCTATTGGTGGCTTGCCTGCGTATGTGAAATGGAACGAAGTGGACACTTTGGTACGTAATGCTAAGTTGAGCATTAAAGAACTTGATGAACAGCACAAGGTAGACATTACTGACAGTGGTTGGATGGAATACATAACGAAAGAGTTAGGTATGAACGACACTGATAACGTGCTTTGGGACTTAGCGTAAAACAGCATTATTGCTTTTAGTTAGCTTTTGCTGAATGACACTTAAAGTTGAGAGATACTTTAATTAGCGAAGCTATAACTAAAAACTATCAAATCATATTCTTATAAAAAACATCATCAACTAAATCAAACACTGATAGACTAATGTTAACAATATCTAACAATCTTAATATGAAATTAATCAGATTATTAATCTTATTTGTAGCAATGGCTTCAACACAAATTTCTTACGCAAAGTGGGATGAAGAGAAAATTGGTGAATTTAAGAGTGAAGAAGTAAAAACGTACTACTACAAGATAAATTCACAAGGACATAAACTAGTTTTGGATAGTTATATGAAGAGGCTTATCTTCATACAAAAAGATAAAACATTTAAGCGAAATATTGATGGCATAAAAATTGATGGGGAGTATGTGGAGGCTTGGGGAGATTATTTTTCAAATTACCCCCAACAGACAGCTGTTTTATTTAATGACAAAGATGCTGTTATAGAACGACTTAAAAATGCCAAAAAAATTGAAATAAATGTTCTTTATTACAGGGAAGGTGAGCGAGTTAGCACCTTTAAAATAAAATAAAAAATGGGAGAAAACAAAAACGCAAGAGGTAGCTCAGCACAATTCTTTGTGGCAGGTGAGCTATGTAGAAGAAACTTGGTTGCTGTTGTAACTATGGGCAATACACCAAATACAGATATTTTATGTAGTAATACAGAGGGCACTAAATTTGTGCACATACAAGTTAAGACATATGTGCCAGGCAACAAGACTGTCACTGTTGGATTGAAAGCGGAGAAGGATTTTGGAAAGAATTTTATTTGGGTGCTATCAGGCATTCCTAAATCAGACAGTGATAAAGATTTTGAGTACTACATCATTCCATCAACAGAAGTTGCTAAAAATGTAACTATAGCCCATAAGAAATGGCTTAGTGAAGAAGGAAAAAATGGCAGAGTAAGGCAGGATGGAAGTGTAAGAACGATTAGTATTCCACCAAGTATTTCTTATAGTGGATGGGATATTTCTGAGTACAAGAATAGGTGGGATTTAATTGAAAACTTACTTACTTAAATTTAAAGGTTAGTTGTGGATAAGCAAATAGAAAAACGATGGGGAATAGTTGCATTAGGTGCTTTGATGTTTTTGGCGTCGTTGCTATTTGGCTCAAAAGGCTCTCTCTACACACTTGTTTGGTTAATGGTTGGCTATTATGGATATAAAGGTGATTTGATAACAATTAAGCAATGGATGAAGTGGCTAATCCTAATAAACCTAATTGCTTTAGTGATTGTTGTAATTTTTGTAAGTGATGACGCTGCCAGCCTTATTCCCAATGTAAGTGGGAAGATTGGTTTGGCACTTGGTATTTTGATAATGTTGATACCTAAGACTTTTTTATACTTTTATGTTGTAAGTAAGATTGATAAAACTAATTTGGTTTCATCTATCCCTAGTCAATCATTCATACTTGATTACTTAAGAAAATTATCTGTATCCTCAAAAAAGTTATTGATTTTTCTAACCATCTTAATTCTAAGCATTGCATTTACCATATCAAATATAAGTAATGAGGATTTTACTCAGAATACTTTAACCAGTAATGTTCAAAACAATTGGTTTAAAAAATCAAATGTTAAAAATTCAGAATGGATTTTTATTGAAACCAATGAACAGCAGGGTGCAAAAATTCAATATTTTTATGATGTGAACAGCATTGAAAAAAAATCTTCAACAAATTATGTTTTAAACATTGCATATGTGTTTGATGATTTGGTTTATGTTTCTGGCTTTGATGACGACACTATTGGCAATGTTAGATATGCTAAAAGCCTAGTAGAAATAAACTGTAATGAAAGAAAGGTTAAAAGAATTAAGTCTGATATTTTTGGATCAAAACTAACTGATGCCAATCAAGTTAGATTAAATTCACGTAGCAAAGAGGCTGACAAAGAGTTTGAAAGCAGAGATTATGTGAATAAGTTATGTTCTGTTTTGCAGAGGTAAAAAGAATAATTGTTGATTCTTTAAAATGAATCTAAAAAAAATCTACTTATATTTTGGAGCATCTGTTTCCAAAACATTGGATGATGATGTTGAGCAGTATGCAATTAACTACGAGTGCTCAATAGAAAAAGCTCACTGCGATTGGTTTAACCTAGTTATAAGTGGATTGTTGGAAGTCAAAGACAAAGACAATAGAAGCAAGCTAGATGATTTTTTTGGATGGCACAATCAAAGATTTTGGTTATCCCCAAAATTGACTTATAACACTCATCTAATTAATGGTAAGCGGTATCCATTGTTAATTTTCAATAATGAGTACGCTTCACATCAATTTAGTGATGATACTTTGTACATAGATGATGAATTAATTTATTCATTGGGTAATGAAATCCAAAGTGATTTTGGAGTTGAATTTCTGAGATTTGATAGAAGGTGACAAAAATGAGAGTAATGAGGGCTATTCTGTGGGTACTTGGTTCATTTTTAGCATCCAAAATAGTTGGTAATTTTGTTTTTGAAGTGTTTAATGAGCCTGGTGCAGGAGTGAATCTTGTTACTGCATTCATACCAGCTCTATTTTCTGCAGTAATTTTTTCATTTGGTATCTATAAGGCATTTTTTGATAAGCAAAAAACTAATCATTCTAAGGAAAAAAATCCAAACTCAAGTGGCAACTATTCAACAAAAATTGATAAGGCAAAAGTTACATTAACTGAAGATGCACGTTTCACTTCAGCTCATTCTTTTCAGTCAAATAATTTAGAAATTGGTGATAAATCAAATGTTCAAATAAATGACGATGTATTGTGGGAGCGAGCACTAATTGAGTTTGATGAGGGCTCTGCTAAAAAGGGACTTTGGGCTAAGTGCTTTTCTGAGGCGAATGGTGATGAGGCAGTTGCAAAAGCTAACTATCTAAAAATAAGAGTCAATCAACTTAGTAATACAGAGATTTCTCACTCATCAAGCAAGAGTTCTACTTCAAGTGACTACTCAAGTATGTCAATCAAAAATTTATTAGAACAAAATTTATACATTAAAAAAATGTATAACAACAAAGAGTTGTTGTACTTTAAGAATGACAATGTGGGATGCGTTGTGGGTTCTGTAATACGGGTTTTTGAAAATGAAAATTTTTGCAAAAAGGCTATTGAATCAGGCAATATTGGGCAAAGAGCAAAAGGATTAATAGTGTCAATCAGCAAAGATACATTTGAAATATGCTAAATGAAAAAATGCCATCCATAGAAGACATCTTTAGCAATAAAGAGATAAAAAGTATTAATAGATGGATAGCTATATATCACAGCAAGTTTTTATTCTTTTTGGAAAGAAGGGCTATTTGTAAATTCAAAGAGTTTGACGCAATCTATTGTCAGCGAGTTGGATGTAAGCAACAAGATTTATTTGATTACCAAGTTGCAGAAGCTAAAAGACAAGCATCAATAGCATTTACAAGTACGGGTAACTCGCTCAGCGAAACTATGTTTAATTATGAAGAGTCTCAAAGAGCAAATGCTTACAAAGAATTTGAAAAAAGATATTTAGACATTAAACGTAAAGAAGAAGCTAGATTTTCTTTTAGAGTGTTTGTGGCAACTGAATTAGGTTTAAATAGAAGGGATTATCTTTGGTGGTGATAGCTTCATTATTCTTAATAAAGATAAACACATGTTGCTTAACATTTACATGTAGTCTTCAACGTCTAATAAGACTGGAATGTCTTTGCTACTCATTACATTGAAGGCGATAACAAGTTTTTTCTGCTCATTGAGTATTTGAAGTAGTAGCTTGATACGTTCCATTTGTATATTGGATAACTCAGCATTATTTAAATGACGCTCTACTTGATAGTATTGATGAAAGAATCCTTCAGTAAAACCAAATTCTTTCCATTTTTTTAAAAGAACTAACTGAACATCATCTAATTTCTTACGCTCATCTTCAGTAAAGCCCAATCGTTTGCTTTTTAAGATAGTGTCTGAGTTTGCAAATAATGATGTTTTAAGTAAATTGAATATGCTTTGAACATCTTCAATAACAGCTAAGTCTTCATCATCTAAATCTAATAAAACTGAACTGGTGTAGTTAGTGATTTCATTAGCCTTATCTTCTAACGCTGAATTACTTGTTTGAAAATCAAAATCATCTTCAGTAAGGAAGTTATTACTCATATAGCCCTTTACTTTTTATTAGCAGAAACAATCGTGTCACAAATCAAACCACCCACAAACCAAATTGAAAAAATAATTTGATAAACAGCACTACCAAAAACAAAAGAACCCACTAACAAAATAGCACTAATAGCAGTAAAGATTTTGATAAACATAAATTTCCCTAAATTAAACACTTCAAAATTAAGCTACATTTGAATTTAATACTAAAACTATATCAACACAGCTGAATTTCAAAAAATAGCTTGTAGGGCTTATACGCCAATCTAAGCACTTCTGTAGTCAAAAACCCACAAACTCAATAAATAAAAAAATGTAATGAAATGTAAATTTTCTTACATTTAGCTACTTAGATAGCGTATCTCATTGATTTATGGAAGAAATTACTAATGACAGCAAATAGGCAAAAAGAGGTAGGAAAAGATAAACAAAGAAAACATACTTTAGCTATAGCAAAACTTTGGTTAGGAAGGAAAACTATGGCTAAGCAAGCAAAAACACTCAATCAACAAGAGCTTCGTAGAGTTTTAGATTACACAGCTACACGCAAGCACAGCATACGCAATCGCGTCTTAGTGCTTGCGAGTTTCTTAAGTGGTATGCGTGTAGGTGAAATGGCTAGTTTGCGTTATAGCGATGTTGTTAGTGCTGATGGCACTATCAAAAATGAAATCTACTTAACAGCAGAACAAACAAAAGGCAGTGAAGGCAGAACTGTGTTTGTCAGCGACAGACTACGCAAAGAGCTAGAAAGCTACATTGTCATTTACAAACCAATCAATACCAACCGTAAGTTCTTTTACAGTCAAAAGAGCACTAGCGATGGTTTTACTGCCAATACACTTACACAGTTCTTCCACTACTTGTATAAACGAGCAGGCATTGATGGAGCAAGCAGCCACAGTGGGCGTAGATCGTTTGCCACTAATATCGCAAGCAAAGGTGTTGGTATTAGAGTGCTACAGAAGTTATTGGGGCACAAGAACATTCAAACCACTTCTGTCTATATCTACGCTAGTGATGATATGTTGCGTAAGGCTGTTGAGTTGGTTTAGTAATGTTTAGATTAGATTTTGAAGTAACTTCATCTGTTAAATAATCCTTTTCAAAATCTTTATCGCAACTTATTGGAAAATTAATTCTGCTCTTTTTCAATGAGGAGTGCTTGGTAATGATGGTTGTTAAGTCAAAATCAGAATTACAAACATCCTTTGATGCCATTGCTCGTACTTTGAGGATACGCTTATTGACGCCAATGATGGCAAACAAGAAAATTGCACCATCGTCAATCTTTACGTGGAAATTAAATTTCCAAACTGCATTACCATCCTTATCCAACAAAGGGATAACATTATCTAAAAACATAAATGGGAATATTTCGCCACATTTTTTTAGATAGTATTTTTGTAGTTGTGGAAGCTCTCCATTTTTTCTTGCTTCCTTACAAAGATGATAGCTATGCTTCCACTCATCTACAGAGAATGTGTAGCAATCAGAATTTTTTAGATACGCTTTAGCTAGTGAGCAAAATAAATTTTCATTAATCATTTTTATTCCTTTTTTAAATTAAGTTCTATTGCCAACGACAAAAACACCTTCACTTGTTGCAACGAATTGACTGTAAAAATCAATTTTTGGTTGAAGAATTTCTTTTAATTCATTTAATGTCATCTCACTAGCATCTTGTGGGCAAATATTGATGCAGAAATACGAATCAATAAAGTCAATAATTTCAACGATTCTTGTGTAGTAATCAGCACCATTAATTTGAGGAGCAAAAACAATGGCTGATAATTTATCTACTGTATCTAACTGTTTTTCTACTTTTTTCATCTTCATTACCTTTCATAAAACAGCTTGATTGCTGAGTGTTAACAGTATGCCAAAAATCACATTTTTACTGACTTATCATTTTCTTAAAGGTATTAAAGTGTTAGTATATTGCTATGAAAAGCACAGAAAAATCACCACAGTTAATCTTCTCAACACGTAGCTATCCAATATTTGGTAGAAGCAAGCAACCATTTGATGAGGCAAACCCACCCAAAACAGTCACTGATAGTCCTTACTATTGGTGGTTTATGTTTTTGCGTTTGAATAAAGACTACGAAGCAACTTGTAAAGCACGAGGGGAAGGAGCTTGTGCTGAGCTATATAAAGACTTTGGTGATATCTACAAAACAAACTTTAAAGATTGGTGGAAGGAGAAATCACATTTATTTGCTGAGCCAAAAAAAGGTTATAGGATGGCTGTGGCAAAAGCATTGGATGAGATTGCACCATTTGGTAGTGATGAAGTGATTAACTTGGTTGTGCCATTAACGTGGAGTAGACGTAGTTTGTTGAAATCTTTTACGACACACGTGCTTAGTAAGATTGAAAAAGGTAAGCGTGGTGTTAGCGTTGAAAAAAGTGATGCTCCATATCGCTTAAGTGGCAAGTGGAGTGTTGATGCTTTTAAATTTGCTTACAAAATATACGTAATCAAACACGCATTGAATGAGGGTAAAAAGGTAGCATTAGCAGATATTGGGATTCGTGCTGGAATACCTTACGCAAAAAGAGAAAAGGCTGTTGAAGGTGAAGTCACTGATGAAACGGTAGATATACGTGCTACTTTGACAATATTAACTAGTAGACACTTAAAGCGTGCCCATAAATTTATTGAATCCTCATCTTCAAATTCATTTCCAAGCAAATTAAAGATATACTGATTTTTATAATTAATAATTATTTTGATGAGTAATTTTTTAAGAATAGATTGGATGCAAAATGAATGCTGTTTATAAAAAAGTCACATTTATTTGGTGTTTGAGACTTTCTGTTGAGTTAATTGTTGTTTACCTAATAGTTGATTTGCTAAGCGACAGCTATTCAACATTTGCTGATAGAGTTTGGGATACGTTGAAGGCTTATGGCGTATTGGTTCTGATTGAGTTTAGTTTGAAATTTAAAAATGCAATATTTGCTCTTATCACTTATAAGCTGTATTTGAAAAAAGCACTTTCTGATGAGGTGCTTAATGTTTTTAAGCAGTACGAATATCCTAACCCTTCAATTTATTTTGGTGATGAGACTGATTATTTGGAAAGTGTGGGAAGAGATGAATTGGTTAGTGAAGAGGGTAGACGGCAAGCATTTAAGTTGGTTGATGTAATTTATACGCATACAAACGCACAAAATTTAACTGCTACTTGGATCAATACTAATTGCGTAAAAGATGCTATGAGTAGATACGAAAAAGAGTTAGGTGATCTATGAAAAAGATACTGGCAATTATTTTATGCTTTATTCCTCAATTAGCCTTAGCTAGAATGAGTTGGGATGAAGCCACATTGGTTGAGCATCAGTTAATTGGAAGTGCTGGCGTTGAAAATGTGTTTCAGTGTACATATCAATTAGTTACGGGTGGTACATATCGTATGTCAATAAGATACAAAGGTTTTTCATGTCCTCAATCAATTGTTGTGAACATTGAATCTGGCAAGTGGAAAGAAAGAAGATAATTGTTAAAGTAAGTCTAGTGCAAAGTAAAAAATTATTTATGTGAGGTGTTTTATGAATACAAAAGTTATTCTTTTTATTCTTTCCATTCTGTTCACGCTGAATGTATCTGATGCAAATGCATTCACTAGTTATGGAGTAAGGGGGTGTGGCAAGCTAATTTCTGCTGTAGACACAACTTCTGAAAGAGACAAATACAACAAAGATATGACAACTATGGTTGTTAAAGGATGGATAGCTGGATATGTGACAGCTCATAATAGTTGGATAGGGGAGTTAACTAAAGATAGTAATGCAGACGCTATTGCTAAAACAGACATTGATGGAGTTTGGATGTCTGTTCTTAACTACTGTAGAAAGAATCCTTTGCAAGACGTAATGTATGCAATGGTTGATACTCTTAATCAGCTTGATCAGCAAAATTTGAAGAAAAAACCTTAATTGACTATGAATTTATTTGGCAAAAGCACTGATACTACAGTTGGCATACAAAGAGCAAGTGCAAATAGTAAAGGGAATATTCGCTTTGTTTCCACTCTGGCTTTAGAGCAACTACTAGACGGAACAGAGAATACTTTTGAGGAATACTTTTTTGCAATCTATCATTGTTCTTATTTTGAAAAGTCTGGCATAAAGGAACGTAGAGAACAACTTGCTGAGCTTTATCCAAACAATGTAATTAAAGTTGGTAAATTTTTTGTGCTTGATGGTGAGGCTGCATTTAGTGCTTTAAGTTCATACTATCAAGCATTAGTTGAAGTAAAAACATTAGATGATGACTTTAAAGGGTATATTACTAAGCGACTTGCTGAAATTGAACAAGCACATAAAAGCAGTCAATCATTGCCTATTCCAATTAATTTAACTGAGGGGCAGTTAAGTAATGACAAGCAATTAAATTTTTTTGCTTGCCTCGCCATTGATAATGGGCAAGTTTTGCTTTCACGCAATAGTTAATTTTGTTGCACATTTTGTAGCACATTAAAAATTATAGGGCTGTAATGCCCATAAAATAAAGGAGTCTAGTCTATATGGTTTTCTCAAAATCTCCCGCCCAAAAGGTGTGACGGTTCGAGTCCGTCCCGCGGCACCAAACTTAATTATTCTTCTTAATTAATCAAAGATTTATTCAAAGAGCTTTTTGGCATTCGCCAATGCCCAATCT
>JACCDN010495164.1_pt1 | contig 12323 bp, 11 predicted proteins | sample 7441691 | NCBI WGS metagenome assembly JACCDN01 (sample SAMN15323439, study PRJNA562643) | freshwater metagenome | isolation source: river surface water | place: USA:Blue River Watershed | collected 2017-08-16 | reverse complement strand
CTGCCAAGCATTCCATTAGCATTTTCCAGCCTTTGCCAAGTCCGTCTTTGCCGCCAATTACAGTGTCGAGACCAGCAATAACATTTTCGCCATTTAATGGTGAATTTACAAAAGGAGTTGCGAGAGGATCGTGTCTGCGACCTTGGCGCACACCTGGTGTTGTATGAGGAATTAAAGAACAGGTAATGCCTGCATCTTCTTGGTTAAAAATTAATTTATCTGGATCGCGCAATTGAAATGCCACGCCAATAACTGTTGCGTAAGCTCCAAGCGTGATGTAGCGCTTATTCCAGTTTAATCGAATTTTTATTTCGCCTTTTTCATCTTTAAACAAAACCCCATTTGAAATGATTGAAGTCGCATCAGAGCCCGCCATTGGTTCAGTTAAGGCGAAACAAGGTAAGTCGCGCCCGTCAGCAAGGCGAGGTAAATAATGGTCGCGTTGTGCTTTAGTTCCGTAGTGTAAAAGTAATTCAGCGGGTCCGAGTGAATTTGGAACCATTGCGGTAATTGCTAAAGGAACAGAACGTGAAGCGAGTTTTTGAATTACACAGCTGTGAGCGTATGCTGAAAAGCCAAGTCCGCCAAATTCTCTAGGAATAATCATGCCGAAAAATTTTTTCTGGCGTAAAAAATTCCAAACATTTTCTGGTAGGTCGCGCAAATGTTGAACTTCGTAGTCGGAGCAGATTTTGCAAAGCTCTTCAACTTCATTATCCATGAATGATTTTTCTTCTGTGGTAAGTTTTGGATATTTGCGAGAAAAAATCCATTTGAAGTCAGGACGACCGGAAAATAATTGACCATCAACCCAAACGGTTCCAGAAGTTAGAGCAATTTTTTCAGTTTCAGAAATTTTTGGTAAAAGACCAAGTTTTTTAATTAACCTGATGAGGTTGCTGGTAATTAGAACTCTGCGTAAAATTGGCACAGAGAGGAATGTTGCAACAAAAGCGTAAGATCCCCAGAAAAATTGCCCTAAATCACATTTAAGAAAATAAATTGTTAGGATGAAAAGGTAGGAGAAAATCGAAAATCTTTTGTAAGCGTAAAGTATGAGAATTGCCGTGACAAGAAAACCTAAATATGGAATTTGGTTTAATAGTTGAGTTGTTTGTTCGAGATATAAAACCGGATCAAATTCAGTCATAAATATTTAGTTTTAATTTGTTGCAAGATGAACACCGCCATTCGACGTGGTTCGGTGAATCCTTAACCTTTAGCTACTATCAATTCACAAACCGCTTTCACCAATCCACGAATCTGATTGATGTAAGAAGCGCGTTCATTGGCTGAAATCGCGCCCCGAGCATCAAGTAAATTCAGAATATGACTAGCTTTTAAAGCTTGCTCATAAGCTGGAATTGGCAGATTTTTTTCAGATAAACTTTGAGCTTGCTGTTTGCATTCACTGAAATTTCTAAACAAGATTTCGATGTTGGTGTGTTCCAAAATGAAGGCGGAATTTTCAATTTCACTTTGTTTAAAAACATCGCCATAAGTGATTTTTTTATCACCTTCAAGACCGTTCCAGTTAATGTCAAAAATTGAATCAACGCCTTGAATATGCATGATAATTCGTTCAAGTCCGTAAGTAATTTCTCCGGCAATTATTTCGCATTCAATGCCGCCAACTTGCTGCATATAAGTAAATTGAGAAATTTCCATGCCATTAAACCAAACTTCCCAACCAAGACCAGAAGCTCCAACCGAAGGGTTTTCCCAATCGTCTTCAACAAAACGTACATCATTTTTTTTGGTTTCTAAACCAATTAAATCGAGGCTTTGCAGATAAAGATCTTTAATGTCCTTTGGTGCTGGCTTGAGTAAAACTTGAAATTGGTAATAATGGCTTAAGCGATTTGGATTTTTGGCGTAACGCGCATCAGTTGGTCTTCTGCATGGTTGAGCGTAAGCAACTTTCCAAGGTTTTTTCCCTAAGGCTCTAAGCACAGTTGCTGAATGAAGAGTTCCGGCTCCAACCTCGAGGTCAACTGGCTGTAAAATTGCACAACCTTGGTTTGCCCAGAATTGTTGAAGATCAAAAATAACTTGTTGAAAAGATTTCATGGTTAAATTGAAAACGAACTGCCGCAGCCGCAATTTGCTTTAGCGTTCGGGTTGTTAACTTTAAAATATGAGGCTCCAAGCTCTTTCACAAAATCAATTTCTGCGCCGTTTAAAAATGGCAAAGAAGTTTCATCGGTGATTGCTAAAGCGGTGGAATTTTCTTCGGAAATTTTAATGTCGCCTTCAAGGTTTTTGTCGTCGAGTTCGAAGATATATTGAAAGCCGCTACATCCGCCGCCAGAAATTGAGACGCGTAGAAATTTATTTTGGTTGCTATCTTTTTTTCTAATTTCCTGAATGCGCTCTAATGCTGAGCTGCTGAGTGTAATAGAATTCATTTTTTTAGATTATTTCTTCTGGTTAACTCATTAAGAATTTCTTCAATTTCAATGTTTTTGGCAGCAGCTAAAACTAAGCTATGAAATAGTAAATCGCAGATTTCGCCGATTAATTCATCACGAGTTTTTTGGCTGGGATTTTTGTCATGCATAAAAGTTGCAATCACAACTTCTAAAGCTTCTTCACCAACCTTTCTGGTTATTAGTTCCGAACCTTCTTTGAATAGTCTGTAAGAATAAGATCCGCTTTCTTTTGTAGAAATTTTATGCTTCACGAGAGTGAACAAGTCTTCCAGAGACATTTGTTTATTAGACATTTTTCATGTGTGAATTTTAGAAGAGAGTGGCAAAAATTAAAGTTGATGACTTGCAAATGCAAGGCAAGTCTTGCTTGACAAAAAGCAGTTGCTTTCTACCTTGCGCAGCCCTTCTTGCTTGGAAGATTATCAATAAATTAAAAATTAAAACATGGCTATTGAAACAACCTTGTCGATCATCAAACCTGATGCGACTGAAAGAAACCTTACTGGCGCAATCAACTCAAAATTTGAAGCTGCTGGTTTAAAAATTGTTGCTCAAAAAAGAATGCAACTTTCTGACAAAATGGCTGGCGAATTTTATGCTGTTCACCGCGAACGTCCATTTTACAACGATCTAGTTAAATTTATGACTTCTGGTCCAGTTGTAGTTCAAGCTTTGAAAGGCGAAAATGCTGTTTTAAAAAACCGCGAAATAATGGGCGCAACTAACCCTGCAAATGCTGACGCAGGAACTATCCGCAAAGAATTTGCTCTTTCAATTGAAGCTAACTCAGTTCACGGTTCTGACAGTTTAGAAAATGCTAAAAATGAAATCGCATTTTTCTTCGCTGGTTACGAAATTGTTGAATAATAATTAACTAACGGTGTCTAAAAACTCGCCTTTATTAAGGCGAGTTTTTTTAATGAATTAACTAACGGCGTTTAATTTCTTTGCCAGTTTAGATTACCTGCCAATCTCAATAAAATCAGCCTCTTTGGCGCATGATTTTTCTAGCTCATAAATATATTTTACTACTTTCGAATCAGCTTCTTTCTGACACAAATAAATGTATTTCTGACGCAATCTGGTTAGTTCGAATTTTTCGTAAAGCTTAGCCTTGGAATTAATTTCCTTATTTTTCTCGTTAATTATTTCTTCTTCTGTTTTTTCTATCTCATTTTCTTCAGGCTTTTCTGACGCTTTAAAATCTTTGCTATCAACCCCAATCGCAGAAAAACTATTATTATTGTAAAAATCTGAATTGTTTTTTCGACGGGCTATTTCAGCTTTTTTTCGCTCATCTTCTTTTAATAAATCGTTAGGAAATTTAACGTAAGCCATCTTTTGACATAAAACTTTCTCTTCCATTTCCCTTAAAAATTTTTTCATATTTATTTCTGAAAAGCATTTTCGAGAGTTATCTTGAGCTGTTGTGCAGTTTTTGTAATTATTGCTATCGAGATGAAATTTAATGCAAGTTGGATAATCTTCTTTTGCCAAATTTAACCGCTCAGTTGATTTTTCTAAATATCGATCAACAACAAAACCAACATTGTAAGAATGGTTTGGATATTCGAGATATTCAAAATTGCTAAATGGTGGAATTAGTTTGTAATCCAGAATTAAAGAGCGGCGACAGGCGAAATAATCATCAATTTTTGCCTGATCTTCGGTAAAAATTTGATAACCCATTTTTAGGCATTTTTTGTGATCGCGATCATCCATTCTATTGTTTTCATTAATCAAAATTGATTCTGGAGTATCGGCGAGTTTCAGAGAAATTTTTGTGATTAAGTCGCTAAGTTCTAAATTGAAATTGCGACTATCTGGTGCGTCGTCAGTTCTAATTTTATGCTTAGCGAGAGAAATTCTGCATCGCCAATAAAGACCGCTTTGTAAATCAATGCTTTTGTCGAAATTTATTTTTAAATCAGAGCAAAAATTATGATCTTGTTCTTCAAGTGCTCGAATATGTGGTAGGTTGGATAAAACGTGAGGATTTACCACTGGCTTTTCATTGAAAGTGCAAGAAAAGCTAATGCAAAGAATTATGGTGAAAATTTTTATCAAGAGTTTCTTTTGCATGAAAAAATTACTAATTTAATTACGGCGACTTTCAAAAATGGCACTGTCGCGTAAATCAATTTTTTAGAAAAAGTTGATTTACGCGACAGTGCCAAAATTAATTCATTTTTCAAGTATGTATCTTCTGGTTGGTTTAGGAAATATTGGTCGTGAATACGAGTTAACAAGACATAATTTTGGCTTTATGCTTCTCGATCAAATTATTGAAGATTATGGCTTATCTCAACAATCAAACAAATTCAAAAGCGAAGTTTTTTCTGGCGAAATTGTTGGAAATAAAATTATCGCAATCAAGCCTCAAACATTTATGAATTTATCTGGAGAGGCGGTTTTATCGGCTGCGAGTTTCTATAAAATTCCGGTAAAAAATATTTTGGTTTTTCACGATGATCTCGATTTAGATTTTGCGAGAATCAAAGTAAAAATTGGCGGAGGAAATGCTGGACATAACGGATTAAAATCAATTGATGCTGCTATTGGTAAAGATTATATGCGTATTAGACTTGGAATTGGTCGTCCTAAAAATTCTGAGTTTGAAACTTCAGATTATGTTTTGGGTAAATTTGCCAAAGATGAGTTGAGTGTTGCGCAGGAGATAAATCGCAAAATTTCTGATTTTATTGAAGATTTGCTCGAAGGTCAGTTGGACAAATTCGCAAATCACATTTGTGTTAAATAGACACTGTTAGCTAATTAATGCTTGTGATCGTGATTATGATGATAAATCGCCAGCTCGTTTTTATTTCCAAATAGAGAAATATATTCTGGATGCTGATTAACAGACTCTGGCGTGCCATGACAACAAACATGTTTATTTACACAAAATACCAAGTCAGTTTTTTGCATTACAGCGTGTAAATCATGCGAAATTAGCAAAATGGCGCAGTTATTATTTCTTCTGATGTCTTCGATTATTTGGTAAAAATCTTGAATTGCGGCAATGTCCATATATTGCGTTGGCTCATCAAGCACCAGTAAATCTGGGCTATGAATTAGAGCTTTTAAAAACATAGCTTTTTGCATTTGCCCACCAGAAAGATCGTGAATTTGGCGATTTAAATCTTTTTTGATATTCAGGCGGGCTGCTAAGTTTTGCAATTTCTCATCTAGTTCTAGGTGGTTTTTTGAAAGCAGAATAAAATCTTTAGTGGTGATGGGAATTGTTTTATCGACTGCAATTTTTTGTGGCATGTAGCCAATTTTTAGTTTTGAATCTTTTAATATTTTTCCACTGGTTGGCTTTAAAATTCCAAGTAAGATTCTTGCGATTGAGGTTTTCCCGCCGCCATTTGGACCAATCAGCGTTGTGATTTTGCCTTTTTTCAATTCCAAATTAATTCCACTCAATATTGAGTGTTGGTTAATTTTTAAGCTAATATTTTCAAATTTTGCGATCATTTTTTCAGATGAAATTCTTAATTCTTTTGTCGATTTTTTTTAGTGCTAAATCAGCTTTGGCGCAGGCTCCTATTATTGCTACTTCGATTAATCCAGTTTACCAGATTGTTTTGGCGATTACACAAAACAAAAACAACACTATTTTAATCATGGATGACAATGCTTCTGATCATGATTGGCAATTTAAGAAATCTGATTTGGAAGTTCTAAGTAAAGCTAAAATAGTTTTTTATATTGATGATAATTTTGAAAAACCTTTTGCCAGAATTTCTCAAAAAACCAACTCATATAAATTATCAGAAATTCCGAAAATAAAAATTCTGCAATCAAGAGGAGTTGTTAATAAGAAAGATTTTCACCTGTGGCTAAACCCTGATAACGCTGTTTTAATCGCAGAATTTGTTACTCAAAAAATTTGTGAAATAGATGAGTTTAATTGCTCGAGATACAAAGAAAATTTAGCTGTTTTTAAAAATGAGATTTCGAAATTGTCTAAAGAAATAAAAAACAAATTACGAGTTGCTGATAATCAGAGCTATGTTTTTTATCATGACGCTTATCAATATTTTGAGGATTATTTTTCTCTTAAGGCTTTAGCGCCCATTTCTAAAAATCATGAAAGTTATTTAACGGTAAAAAATCTTCGTGACTTTGATGAGGTTGCCGCGTCTAAAGAAATCAAATGCTTATTTGGCGAGGCCGTTGACGAGAAAAACTCCGCACAAAAACTTGCAGAAAATTATCAAATTAAATTTGCAAAACTTGACCCAATTGGAAGTCAGAATTTTACCTATTCTAAGGTTTTAATGAATGTGGCTGATGAGATGTATGGTTGTTTGAAATAAGTGCGACTTATCTCTTTAGTGCAGACGTAAAAAAAGCGTGACCTCTATTGAGATCACGCTTTTTTAACTTTTTAGATTTTCTACTTATTTTTTAGCAGGAGCTTTTTTAGCAGGAGCTTTTTTAGCAACTACTTTTTTAGCAGGAGCTTTTTTAGCAACGGCTTTTTTAGCAGGAGCTTTTTTTACTACTTTTTTTACGGTAGCCATATTTTTTATTTTTTATTGTTAAAATTTTTACCCACAAGAATTGCAATTTCGAATAAAATTATCATCGGAATCGCTAAACTTATCTGACTCAGAACGTCTGGGGGAGTAAGGATGGCAGCCACTAAAAAAATGATTACTATCCAATATCTTCTCTTTCTTTTCAGGTCATTGATCGACAAAAAACCAACTCTAATTAAAAAAAGCAACAAGATTGGTAATTCAAATGCGATACCAAATGCGAAAGTTAAATTTGTTACGAATTTTAAATATTCACTGATGCGAACTTCAAGATTTATGGGTAGTGATGAAGATGTCGCGAGACCTTGCTGCTCAAAGCTTGAGAAAAAAGCTAAAGCATTTGGTAAAACAAAATAATAAGAAAAAAAAGCTCCAATTAAAAATAAAAAATATGCCGAAAAAAAAGTAATCAGAATATTTTTTTTCTCATTTTTGTATAAAGCTGGAGCAAGAAAAAGATAAAATTCAGCAGCAAAAATTGGGAAAGAAAAAAACAGTGCAGAAGAAAAAGATAATTTTAAATATGTTATGAATGCTTCAGCTGGGCTGGTGTAGATTAATCTGCGATTGTGATTATCTAAAGAAATTTCAGCAAAAGGTTGGAGAATAAATTGATAGATTTTTTCCGAAAAAAAATAGCATATACAAAAAGCTATTAGAAAAAAAATCAGAGAAAAAATTATTCTCTGTCTTAGTTCGAGAAAATGTTCCTGAAGTGTCATTAAATTTTTGCTCAAGATTTATCCTCAAAAAAGAGTGAAATTATAATTTATTTTATTTCGATTCTGAGTTGGCAAACAGGGCTAACATTTTTCTGATTATATTCATCAAAGTGAACACATTCAGGGTTTTCTAGAATGTTTATGTAATCTCCGCCAGCAACAACAACACGCCCTTTTTTTGGTTTTCCATCATCAATTTTTTTGTCGAACAAAAATGCTTCGTCAGTTTTTAGAGTTCGATTTTTTGTGTAAATACGATCGACGTTTGAGAATTCAAAACCAACTTGATAGAAAGTTTTATTTTCAAATCCAAAGGCAACAATTCCAACTTTCTCTCCTAGTTTACTATTAGGAAAAGTTTTTCCAAGAGTTGCATCCTCATCTTGATTTCCATCATATTCTTCATCGAGCATTTTTGATTTTGATAAATGCATCCAGAAATTTGATATTTCATAATTGGCCGAAATGTGAGATCTTGAGCGGTCAGTGATAATGTTATCGCCATTTCCATCAGTGTTTTCTGTGGTGATTCCATATGCCGCTGTTTCTCTAATGTCCCCAGGTAAAGCGTGATATTTTTGCGTAAAAGCATTAACAGCTGCGTCGTATTTTTTTATCTGCATCACCAGAGCTTTTACATTATTTTCGCGAATCATTTTTTTAGCGAAGAAAACTCCTGCAATCAAAATGGAAGCTAGTAATAAAACAATTAGGGTTTCAATTATCGTAAAAGCTTTTTTCTTATTTTTTATCATCTTGGTTACTGATTTCTGTTGGTTTTTCTTCTGGGTCTTCTTCGTATAAATCAATTTCTTCTAAATCAATTTCTTCTACGTCATCAAGATCTGCTTCACTGCCATCCAGTTCTGATGACTCTTTAGAAGAAGGGGGTTTTGTAGGTAAAGAAGAGCTATTAAGCGGCTGCTTATCTCTTTCTCCAATTTCTCCTGTAGTAGCTTGTTTGGCCGCGTTTTGCTTTTTTGCCTCTTCGGCTTTTCTTTTTTTCTCAGCTATAATTTCTTTATTTGATTTAGTTTTTGGCCCAGAAGGATGTAGTTCTTTGGCTTTTTCAGACTCTTCTGATTCAGGCGAAGCTGAATTCTCTTCCGGAGTCTGATTTTGCTCATCAGTGATTTCCTCTGTATTTTCTGGTAATTCAGGCAGGTCGTTTTTTCTTTGCACTAAATCATCTTCTCCACCTTCAACGTGATCAGCTTGAGAAGTTTCTCTACCTTCTGTTTGAGAAGTTTTCTTACCTTCTTTTGAAGCAAGGGTTTCAGGTTTTTTGGATGTTGAATTTTTGAAGCTCTCTAATTTCTTCGTCAAAGATTTAGACTTGATGTCGAGATTGTCTTTTTTGACCAAAGCTTTATTTAGTTTTGAATTTATCTCATCCTTACCTTTACCAAACTCTTTTAGCTTTGCTTGAGCTGCTTTGGCTTTTTTATGATCTGCTCTTGCTTCGGAATTAAACATTCTTTTGAAAGGGTTGCTAGTTTTTTTAGCTTCTTCTTTCAAAGATTTAACTTCATTGGTTTCTAATCCTTTATCAGCTTTGGTAGCTTGATTACGAAGTTCTTTAATCTCCCCGTCATTTTCTGCTTGCTCTCTTTTGGTTACTCCAAGTTCTTCCTCAAGAATACCTAACTCGTTTTGATGTAAATCTTGAATTGATTTTTTTGTAGCGGCGGCTTTGCGATCTGAGAATGGGTTGTTTCTTCTTCTATTGGCTTCAGCTATTTTATTTTTAAGATCTTTTTGTGCTGCTTTTTTGTTGGTTGGTTTGCCAGTTTCAGAATCTACAGCATCCTGTATTTCATTTAATGATTCTGACTCTGCCGCAATCTCATCAAGTTCATTTAGGCCACTAATTTGATCTTCTAAATCTGCTGCCACATTAACGTTAGGTTTCTTTTCAGATTTACCCCTACCTTGTTGTTCTTTATTCAATTCCAACCTCGCATAGATTTTAGCATTTTCTTCATCACTTCTTGCCCAGCTAGTTCCAGGGATCATGGCATCAATTTCTCCATCAGCTACCATTTGCTCTTCTGCTTTTGCAAAATCTGTCATAGTAGAATTTTTTAAGGATTTTGCTAATGCTTCGCGTCCTTCTTTTGTTCTTAGAGATGCCATGGCGTTAGAGGCTTTTCCTAAAGACTCGGAAATTGCTTTTTTATTTGATTGCTGACCTTCTTTTGTGAAAAGTGATTTTACTCCAGAGGCTGCAGATTTTGCCGCGGAAACCGTACCTCTTCTTGCACTTCCGCCGGCTCCTAGTAATTTTCCAGTTGTTGATCTTGAAACCTCAATATTACCTTTTTTGTAATTTTCTAAGAATTTAGCGCGTCCTTCGGCATCAGTGTTTTTTAGTGCCTCGTCTTTTTCTTTTGCGCTAAAGGCAATTTTAGCTTTTCTATCAGATATTGATTGTCCAGAAGTGCCGTTAATTTTTCTAGCAATTGCTCTTGCGGCATAACTTGCAACTCCAGCAATATCATTGTCACCACCAGTGTTGATTTTTTTGTCAGTCAATAATCTGTCTTGAGATTCTTTGGTTTTGTAACCAAGGCTATCTGCTTTTTGTCGCATAGCACCTTGGCGTACTTTTTCTAAAGTGTCTTTATGTTCATCTTTAGACATGCTTGCTAGAGTAGCGAGATTGCTTTTTCTGTAGTCGCTTACTGCGCTATCTCCAACTTTTTCTACTTCTTTTTTATCTTTGCGCGTTTTTTTAGCGTCATTGCGTCTTTTATCTGCGACTTTTCCGTGATCAAAGAATTTGTCATCCATTCTATCGGCGGCATCAGATGCGGCGCCTACTAAGTCTTTTAAGCCGCTTCTTTTGTAAACAGAGCTGGCAACTTCGCCAAGCTTTCCAGCAATTGCTCCTTTTAACTCTTTGCCCATTTCGCTTGCTTTTAAGCCACCACCAATTGTGGCTGCAACGTCAGTCATGAAGGTGATGAACTTATTCATCAATGAAGCAATTACCCAGATAAATAGAATTGAAAATAAAGAAGGAATTCCCTCGGGGTTTCCAATATTGCCAACGCTAGATTGAGCATTGGTTCTTGGTGGTAATGAAGCGATAGTCCATGCCGAAAGTAGGTTGACATGAACCATGATGTTAATTGACAAAACTTCATCCCAGCAAATTTTATAACCGAGAGAAAGTTTAATAACTTCATAAATTAACATGTTGAAGAAGGCGAGGGTGGTCAGTAAAAATATTTGCTGTAATGAGAAAGTTATTAACTGTTTAAGCCAGTTATCAAACATGTCTTTTGTTTGAGCAAAAAGAGTGAAGATGAAAAATATTGGCCCCAAAGTGAATAGAATCGATATGAAGACTTGAGCTACGAGATATAAAAATACGGCATTGGCAACGGCGAGAATATAGATCATGAAAGCGCCAATCATGATAATCATGTAAAGCCATCCGAAGATGCTGGCAAATAGCAGAGCTTGAATTTTTTTCCAAACTACATCGGAGAAGAAAAGGCTAAATACTTGATCTACACTACTGAACAAAACTCCTTTATCGTAATAATCTTTGTTGGCTATAGCTTTGGCAAGATTTGGGGAGTCGTCAAAAGCAGATGCCATCATGAAAGAGAGGTAATCAACGCTATTCTTAAAGAACTGAACGACAATTTTATTGAACCAATCCCAGCCAGTTTCTCCAATGAAGAGATAAATCAACCCAATTTTAATAATACGATTAAGGATTTCTGAGTGATTTAATTCACTAACGCCCATCAAAAATCCAACTCCATAGAAGGTGAACATAACCGTGATGCACATTGTCACGATTGTTTTGTAGCGGCTGTCGGAAATTATGGCTCTGTAAACTCTCTCAGCTTGACCAACTGAGGTGGCAATTTTGCAGTAATATTGTTTTTCACAGTCTTCTTGAGCAGCTAAGCATATTTGATCTTCGTTGGCGGAATTAGTGTCGTCATAAAGTGGGTTCGGAGTTTTTACACCATCAAGAGATGCGCCGCCGGTAGAGCTGCAATCGCGTTTATTTCCATCGCCATCCATAACTTCAAGGATAGGTTTTATAACTTCACCTATAATGCTTGAGGTGGTATTGGCAGGTGGGTTTTTAACTTTAATTTTAACGAGATAAGAACCGGAATTATTTACGTATTTATTGCCGCAGAAAAATTGCTTTTGACAGTTTTTGCTTTCTGCGCCCGGTATTTCGCCGTTTTGGCAAGTTGCCCCAGTGTTAGAGCTTTCTGAAGAATCGTAAAAAGCATTATTGAGAATGATGCCGTTAAAGTTGCTTGATGTAGTATCGGAAGGGTCTGACGTATTGCAGTTTGGTATTTCAGGGTCGATGATTTTAAAGGTTAGTCTTAGTTTTTGTACATCACCTGAAATTTTAGATCTTTCGTTGGGAGATTTATTTTCTAGCTCTTGTTTTGTGAAATAATCGTAAGTGTGGCAGTAGAAATAAGAGCCAGAAAAGGTGGTTGAACAATCATGAATTGGCAATTTGCCAGCTGTGCGAACTAAATTTCCTGAAGCGTCAAATTTGTAGTAAGAGTTTATGACGGGAGGAGAGCTTGCTGCAGCTGCATCAATTGGTGCAACTATGTTAATGATGG
>JACCDN010740633.1_pt1 | contig 12324 bp, 14 predicted proteins | sample 7441691 | NCBI WGS metagenome assembly JACCDN01 (sample SAMN15323439, study PRJNA562643) | freshwater metagenome | isolation source: river surface water | place: USA:Blue River Watershed | collected 2017-08-16 | reverse complement strand
CTCAGAAGCACACCACCGAGATTCCGCTTGATGTAGGCATTTTCCGGATCCAGCTGGACACCGGCACGAAGTACCTTTTCTGCCTGATCGAAATCGCGCATCCGGCCGTAAGACACACCCAGCCCGGCAATGGCATTCATGTATTTCGGATTAAGTTCCAGGCATCGCTTGAGCGGTGCAATGGATTCGGGAATGCGGCCAAGCTCGGAAAGGCAGATACCGAGGTTGTACTCGACATCATCATCCTGCATTGTGTGCGACATCGCTTCCAGCATGGGAAGCGCATCTTCCAGATAGCCGTCCTGAAGGATGCCAAGCACATAGGCTTTCGGATCAATCGTTTTATCAGTGAATGCAAAACCCCACAGGGCATCGTCTTCCACCTTGAAGAACCCCTGCATACCCTTTAGCGCATACTCGGCAGCCGTCTGGAGAATCGCTGCCTGCTCGAATTCCGGTGTCCCCCGTTCGATAGGGGCGGCAATCTCGATCTCGTTCAGGGAAATTTTGACAAACTGGGGTGCTTCAACAGTCACAATCGGCTTTCAAAAGGTAGTTTTATGTGATTTTACGCGTAAAGAGGGGTTAGCACCTGCCTCATATCCTGGGGCAGCTTCGGCCAGACCTCGTTGGCAATCTCGTCCGGAATGCCGAACATCGCTTCTGCGATACCCCCAGCAATGGCGGCGATTGTGTCGCTGTCACCACCGATGGAAATGGCATTGCGGATAGCATCCTCAAAGCTTGTTGCCTCAAGAACACAAGTCAACGCCTCGGGCACTGACCGCTGGCAGGTTTCGTTAAATACATAACCGGGGCGAATCTCATCAACACTGCGGGTCAGGTCATACCCGAACATATCCGTCACATATTCCCGGATCTGGCCTGCACTTGATCCTGTACGCGCCATGTAGACGGCTGAGGCCGTTGCTGCTGCTCCCCGTATCCCCTCTGGGTGATTATGCGTGACCTCGGTAACTTTGACCGAAAACGCCTGCGCTTCTTCCAGAGAAGTTGCCAGTAAGCCAGCCGGAGCTACACGCATGGCTGCACCATTTCCATAGCTGCCGTAGGGTTCGAGGCTTTCCGAACCAAGCCATAAGGCAAAGGATCTCCCCCACCCCCCGTTAGACCAGTACCGCTCCCCCCAGTCCTTGAGTGTCTTCGCTGGGCATTTGTCATGAATGAGCGCATCGGCAATGGCAACCGTGCATACCGTATCGTCTGTAAAGGCCGCATTCCTGTGGAAGAACGGTTCAAAGTCCTTCGCACGGTAGTTATTGAACTCGTACACCGATCCTGCGATATCACCAATAATTGACCCAAGCATTATGGCTTGCTCCGTTCTTCAAGAAGAGTCTCCACATCAGTGCCTACCTCACAGGCATGGCGGCAGAGTTTTGCGATGATCACCGGATGAAAACGCTGAACATTCTTTGGCAGAGGCTTGCCAAATAGCTGGCTGTATTTATACCGTGCAAAAAGACTGCCCATCGCACTTGCATGGGAGAAGTGTTGCAGATATTCATCACCATCCGGCGTGAGCCCGATTCTCTGAATCGACCCCCACCCTGTTTTGTATGACAGGATTTCTTCCAGGCTTTTACTCATTTGAACTGGCTCATCATGTACTCCTCATTCCAGTCACCCAAGGTGACCTGCTGTATTTCGTCCTCAATCCCCCATCCACTCCCTGGGCTAGACGCCGGATACGCAATGATCTGGTCTGCATACAGATAAATGCTGCGTCTAAGCCGCATCTGGTATTCGTAACTGACCGGTAAACTTTTAACGAACCGCCGAACGGCAAGAATCTTCGGGTGATAGCGCAAAGGGTGAGGAAGCGGTCTTTCGTATCCTGGAGAATTCAGCTTCGCAAGCGTTTCAAGGCACCACATCAGGCAACCTCCACACCATTGGCTCTGGCGGCATCAATCAGTACCGATTGAGCCAATTCGAACCCGTTGAAGAACCCGTGCTGGTAGGAGGAATCACCATCTACGCAAACTGTCCGGCGCGTTTCATCCAGCTCATGAACCAGTTGCTCCAGTATTGCTTTGATATCGGGAGTCATAGCGAGGCCTCCTCTTCATCTTCGCTTGGCTCAACAGGGTTCCATACATCTTCCCGCCACGAATAGGCCTCATCAACCGTTATGAATCCGGAACCGAACAGGCACTCCCAGGGCTCCTGATCATTGCTACGACTTTCTTCCCACCAGCTACAGATGATCTTTCTGGATAACTCCTTGCGGTCATGGTCGAACGGCGCAAAACCAATCGCGATATCTTCGAAACCATAGCAATCCGGCGAGTCCTGAGATGCTGTGACCACATACCGGTCGAACTCCGGAAACCATACCAAGTGATATGCCTCTGGCCAGCTAAAGCCGGGCCCGCTATCTGCCCAGTTGATCATGAACAGATACTGGGGCAATAGCTCGATTTCCTGCCCAGGATGATCCTCGTAAACACGGGCTACCGTGATTTCACCATCCTGGTCACTACAGGCCCAGACAGGCAGATTATTCTGGATCCGCTTCAATGCAATCCGCGCAACGGCATTAGGCAACTCGAAGCTGTCGCTGTATCTGGCACGGTGAACATAAATGCCATTCTGTTCGCCATAAATGTCCAGATCCTTTATCGCCTCTGGCCGCTCCTGCCTGAAATAATCGCAAAGAATCGCGCGCTCGGTTGCCGTGTACAAATTACTCATGCTGCTTCTCCCACCCCGGATTGAAGGAAGCGCAGCAAACCCACGGGGCCGAGCAGCAACGCTTTAGCAGTATTTGTGAATCGCCCTGCAAGTTGTCTTAAATCGGCGACCAGCCAACTGGCTGAAAATTTCATACAACGACCATTATCAGTACTTGTGTGTCTCACTACGTGATACAGCAAACCTTTTAATTACCTTTTCTGACTTCCTCCTTCGCGACTCTTTCGAAGTAATCCCGTGCATCTTCAAGGCCGTCAATCAGCCAGAGACAATCAACCCGCCATCCATTCTCATAAGTTTTAGACTTAAACCGGTAATGCCTGAATCGACTGAAATACGAGCTCATACACGCCACTTCGGCAGGAGTGGGCGGCCTACCAGACAGTGTGCTGTAGCTATGGAAAGGCCGTTCATACGGTGGCTCTAGTGCTGCATAGTAAAACGGGTGCGTTACCGGATCATAACGAGGGACAAACGGTTCCTCTGGAGTTTTAACATCACTCATGCCACTTCCTCTACCCCGGATTGATGGAAGCGCAGCAAACCCACGGGGCCGAGCAGCGACGCTTTAGCAGCATTTGTGGATCGCCCTGCAAGTTGTCTTAAAACGGCGATGAACAACAAAAAACCCGTCCAGCTTGCGCTAAAGACGGGTTGCTCCGAATTTAGCGAGTATTTATAAAGCGCCCTGCAAGCGGGACAAATCGGCGCAAAAACATTCTATCTCAACTGAACTGCACTTGGTAAGTGTTACTTCAGCAGGATTAACTGCGGGGTTGCATCTTCACCACACCAGATGAGCGCATTCTGCTCATATCTCGAACCCAGAGCCTTTGATTCATCCAATGGCAAGCCAAACACAAGGAAGCTCTCTTCGCCTGGCCATGCGTTAGAAGGATGCTGTCCTACCCCTTCTGTATAAGTCAGTCCCAGCTGATCCAGTTCTTTCAAAAGGGCTGCATTCAACGCCTTGTTATCCAGTCTCCCGAGTTGTTTACTCCATGGATTCCAGGCTGTAATAAACGTGCTACAGACTTTTCCAAGGCTTTTATGAAGCGCCATCAACTCGGCACTCTGAACACCAACCCTGAGGGTAAAAGCAGGTTCGGCATGAACACGGTAGTCTGTTTCCAGATAAGCTTGGACAATATCATTCGGGATTGCCGTCCTGATCAAGGTGCTGCCACCGGCTCTTTAAGGGTCCACGGCATTGTTGCCCAGTCTTTCGCTGCAAGCAGGCCATCCGTACTCGTTAAACGGAACTCGAAGTGTTGCGATGCAGGTAGCCTGATCGGGTTGGCGAGAGGTATTGCGCCACCAAGCCGCATAATCCAGTATGGCTCAGTGGAATCCTTTTCTGGCACACCTGACTGCGCTTCGGTGATCTGCGAACGGGCAACACGTGCCACGGAACGGACATCGTAAACGTACCGTATTTCGAGCTCATCACCCGTTGGAATAGCTATCGCGCAATGTGTCAGATCCTGCATTACATAGGATGGCAAATCAAAGCGGATCAGCGCCTCATCCCTGGTGTGATACCAGAGAGCCTTACCGTTGCGGAAGGTCTCCAGATAATCGCCGGAACGATCCGGACCAACCGGTGCAACCAGAACCAGCTCACGTCCACGGGTGAGCTTCAATCCTTCCGGCGGTATACGCACCGAATCCTGGGCAAGAATCCTGTCTGCCACAGGCCACTCCCCCGCCAGTCCATAAGGACGAACCAGCCGGTCTCTCAGAAAATCGTGTAGCCAGACGCCTTCCTGACCCGGCAGTAAAGGGAATGCACCGATACCCACCTGCCGGATAGCCTCTGAGTACGGGTTCACTGTTACTCCCTGAGCCGGATACCAACCGGGATACAAGGCAAATGCCCCGATAACCGGTCTGGTCTTCGAATCCCTGCATCTGTAAACCAGGGCATCACGATATCTGTGCATCTGGTTAATCGCATCATCTGGCACACGGTCAGGCCCGTTACCCGTGCCCGAGTCTGCGACACGGTACTTGGCATCGAATACCCAGAGTAGTTTCTCACCATCAGGGAAACTGACTTCAAGAACGATGTCCGGCTTCTGAGGCACAGTCCATGAATAGATACTGTCTGCAGCGCCAGTAGGTGAATCAAATAGAGGTTCATGAGCCAGACGGGCTTTCACACCATCGGCTCTGCTGTAATTGAATGAGGGCCCAAGGCCGTTTCTCAGTTTGACTTCAAGGCCAGAACTATCAAAAACAAGCTGGGCACTCCGTACCGGTTCCTCATCAAACCCCTGAGCTTCAAGAAGCTTGCGCATCTCGAGGAAACACCAGACCTCATATAGCTCGGCAACAGATTTAACCGAAATATCGGCATCTTTACCCAGCACATCAAGGTATTGCTTCAACTGCTGCCAGACACGGTAAACACCGGCATACCCTGCCCTGTGGTGCAGAACAAGAGATTCTCGTTCCATACCGTCAAAAGACCCCACCTCTGCAAACAGTGGGTTGGCCAGAAGACTATCAATGCCACTCCGCCATTTACCCAGCTCGGCAAAAAAGCTATCCGGAATCTGTTGCTGATCAGGGGCGCGGTTACGGGTTCGCGCCATATCGGCAATACCGGCAATACGCCGTGATGCCGTAACAAGTACCATCTTCACAAACCGGTTTTCCGGTGTATCAACGGACAGCCGCATACCCTCGACACGGAACCGCTTTTCCCATGCCTTTACGGCAAGAGCCTCACCTATCTTCTCTTCAAGTCGCTTCGATACCTTGCCACGGATCCTGTCCATCGGCAGAACACGTCTGAATGGTTGCAGCCGGTTATGCGGTGCATTACAGACAATACGGACCTGCTCTTCAAGCTCTACACGGAGGGAAGCAAAGAGCGCCAGCCACAGCAAAGGGAAACGCTCATGCGGCTTGTTCGAACGGGCCATTTCCTGTTCGGTCTTCTGGCCGAAAGAAAATCGCCATAACGGATAAGCGTCATCAATGTCACGCTGAATCACACCAATATCGTGCTCAAGATCCATCTTGAGCGGCAGCACTTCGAAAGAAACCCTGTCGGATAAACGCTGGCCATTCTGCGTGTATTCAAGCCCGAGCCGGAACCAGCCAATGTCGTTACCCAGATTCAGTGTTCCACGGATTGAGTTACCGGTGGATCTGAAGCTATCGCACACCGTGCTCAGGCGATGCGTGACTGCAGGATTGGTATCCTTCTCGGCAAAGGTGAACTCGAATTCGTAGGCACGGTTCTCGAAGAAAACAGGATCTAATAGATCACCGTTCGCGTTAAATCCCTTCTCGTAACCTACTCCCCCAGGGCTGGAACAATCCGGAAGAAACCTACCTGTACCGGCATTCTGACTATTCCTGTCGGCGAGCATATGACGCCACTGGGCACGGGCCGGTTCAATATCCCGTGTCCAGACATTCAGTGTCCAGTTTGCCGTTCCGTAGCGGAGCAGATCAGGCATAGGTCAGCGCGTATCAAGGCCAGAAGCTTGTAAACCCGTTGTCATCAAGGCGCTTCTGCATCCATGAGAGTTTCTTCGGGCTTCTAAACCCGGTGTCTACGACACCACCCGAAACGGTTTCACTCAGCAGATCAGGACGGTTACCTTCAAATCCATTTAACTCGAGCAGCTTGGCTAGCTTGTTAAGCAGGCTGGCATCATCCTTGCCGATCTTCTGGAGATCACCTTCTACACGGGGCAACAGCTTGGCCATCAGGAAGTCATCCCACACAGCCTTCAGCTGCAAATCGTCACTCGGCGCAAAGCATTTGAGGGTGACGAGCAGCTCATTCAGCGCACGGAAAGCCAACTGATAAGGCGTGTCTTGAAAGATCTCGTTAACATCGGTGAGAAACTGGATACTCCTGGTGCCTTCGGGATCTGCCACCGACATCTGCTCCAAACGATCAACACTTGAAAGGCGCGAATATCCTAATTTCTTCGGGCGTGTCTGCTGCGTGAAGAACTGATCAAAATGGTTAGGGAAAAAGTCTCCGAAATCGATGGTGTATGCGCGATCAATCACCTTGCGCGAGAAACCGTGCGTGGTCTCATCCATGTTCACGGTCCCGGCAACAACCAGGTTCGGGGCGAGCTGGATGCCCTTCTCTACAAAGAAAGACCAGAGCGGACTATCTTCCTCAAGGCCTAGCCCAATTCGTAATGAATTGTTCGCCTCAATCTCAAGCTTTGCAGGTTGTAAAAGCGGATATGTGGAATAGCACCCGTTTTCCCATGATCGCGTCTCAAGAACAGACAGGTAATCGGCAAAATACTGTTCGACAGGAGCCAGATTCATTTCATCAAGACAAAGCCAGAATGTCTTCATTCCGCTATTAAGGGTGAGCTTGCCATCGACATATGTTGCAAAGGCATCCCGCCACGCATTCACCAGAAACTTCAGGAATGGCGTAACAACATATCGCTCACCGTTGATACGGGATACATAGCCCAGCAGGTCTGAAGGTTCATGCCAGTCTGGTCGCACGGGCACTAGCTCATAACATCCTTCATCACCCTCTGCCTGTTTCTTAACGAATCTGGATTTACCTGTGCCAGAGATGCCAGCCAAAAGAAGAAAGGGTTTAGGCAGACCTACTCCAAGTTGCGGCGAATGACCTTTGACTGGATCTGCCGGGGATTTCGGCATTACGAAATGTACGGGCGGATCTTGCAACAGCTTCCTAAGAGATTTTTCATTGGAGAGTTGGTACGCCAAGTCAGCGATTGCTGATTGACTGACTTGCAGTAGGTCAGCGGTATCCATCACCGATGAGTGAGCAAAGTCACCTCTGTCAATTGTCTTCCCGCCACCCCAAGATGAATAATTTGTCAGGAACTCCGTGAAATTATCAATGGATGGCTGGTCATACCCATTGGAGGCCAGGTAGGTTTTAGCCATTTCAAGATAATGGGGAGAATCAGGCGCATTGTCTTTCAGAGACTTTGCAGCCTCTTTCTTTTTTTCTTGACCCAAACTAGAAAATATTTGGTCAAAGACGCCCTTAAACGATTCTTGGACGCCCATCCAATCAGACAATTCGGCAGCAATATAGAACCACGAATTTGGAAGGTAGATCTTTTTCCCAGTAGTTGTGGTTATCAACGCAGAATAATCAGCCCAACCTACTTTTGAATATGATGCAATCCTCGAAGTGGCAATCGCATTGTCATACTCTTCCTTGAAGCGCGCTGGAAGTGTGTAATCTCCGAAGTTAAATTTAGAGACCTTCTCTCGTGTGTCTCTGTAAAGAGATGACAAACTTGGCAAGTTCATAGGAGCCTCTCGCGAATTGACAGAGCTAATGCACTGATTACTGGAACGCTTACACTGTTCCCGAATTGTTTATATGCCTGAGGAGATGAAGTAGACACTTCGAACTCTTCTGGAAACCCTTGTAGCCTTGCTGCCTCACGCTCCGTCAGTCTCCGTGGGTTCAAGCCGTTAGCCTGTTCTAAGAGAATCTCGCTCCCATCCTTGTAGTAGCGAGCAGAAATAGTGTTCGTATAAGGGGAATTCGGTGTGACCATACCAAAGCCAAAACCTTTACCGTTATTTGCATTTTCAGTCTTACGCCGCTGGTGCCCTTCCCACAATCTGTCAGATATCGTGTACTTTTCAAGAACTTTTTTCTCTAGAATGTCTCCGACTTTGGTTTTAGTCTTGAGCGGGGCCGGATATATATAGTCAGCATTGAGGTCATTTCGCCACAGTACGATATAAATTCTTTGACGATTTTGCGGAACTCCAAAGTCACAACTCTTTAGGACCATCTTTTTCGCTTCGGCTTGAATTTCTTTAACAGTCCCTTTCTCGATCAGCTCTGTCGGGATGGTACATTGATAACCAATCGAAACCAGCGTCTTCAGAATTGTCGAGATCGTGTTGCCCTTGTCATTGCTGATCAATCCTTTGACATTCTCAAGCAGTGCAACTTTCGGCCTTTTGAGTGTAAGAATATTTGCAATATCGTAAAACAGCGTACCTCTCGTATCTTCAATACCAAGCTTCAAACCTGCGTGCGAGAATGGCTGGCAAGGAAATCCAGCAACCAGAACATCATGGTCAGGTATGAATTTGGCTGGGATTTTTGTGATATCACCGAACGGAAGATCACCGTGATTTTTTAAATAAGTGGACTGTGCATTTTTTTCAAATTCAGATGAAAAAACGCAAGTTCCACCTGCAGATTGAAAGCCCAGCCGCATTCCACCTATACCAGCAAAAAGATCAATGAACTTGAACTTGCCTTTATCCAGTTTGATCAGCGGATAGAGCTTTTTGTAATAGGCCTTGAAGGCTTTCGAGTCACAATCAACACCTGCAGCTTTAGCAACCTCTTTTAGTTGCAAAGTTGTAATTGTACCGTCCCCGAATAATTCGCTGTCGGTATTGATTGCATGAAGCCATTGGTGAACCACAGCACGTGGATCAGACCCCTCTGGGGTGACCTTCTGGGCAAATGGCAAAAATGCTGCTTCAATAATTTCTAACACGATCCACCTTAATCCAAAACACAACAAGAGGCTTAGGGCCACTGAACATTTAACGAATCGCCCCTAATCCAATCAACTAACCATGCAAAATTCATATCTTTCTGACTTCGAATTCCACACTCCCAAATAACTGCCACCCGCCAGCCAGCATCCTGAAGTGCCTTGATGTTTCTCTGGTCTCTGGCGACATTTTCTGAAAATTTCCGGTTCCAGAATTCTTCACGGGATTTTGGCTCCGATGCCAGCTTGCATCCCTTGTGCCGGTGCCAGAAGCAGCCGTTAACAAAAATGCATGCCTTGTACTTCGGAAGCACGATGTCCGGCTTGCCCGGAAGGTCTTTCCGGTGAAGACGGAATCTGAATCCGTTTGCGTGCAGAAACCTCCGCACTTTCAGCTCTGGCGCAGTATCCTTTCCTCTGATTCCGGACATCATTCCGGAACGGACTTCCGGCGTAACAATGTCCATGATCCAACCGGTCAAAAAATTTGATTAATCCTATCATTTTCAGCCTGTAGATATGGCTCGAAATGCTCAAAAAAACAGCTTTTCCTGCCATTCGAGACGGCATTTACTGCATTTATAGCGCGTTATCGGCTTAGGCTCCGGATTCAAGCCATCGAACAGATCTGTCGGGGTATCCGGCTGGGGCATACCGGTTCTCGTACCGCAGCTGGGACAGTAGTGTTTTTTGAGTTCTGCCTTCTTGTCCAGCTCGTTAAGGTGGATCTCGTTCTTTATCTCGGCGATCTGGTCACTAACGTTCTGCCAGGTTGCCTTGCACCTGAAGCTGCCGATCCTGAGCTTCTCGCCATCAAATTCAAGCTTTACGGTGTCACCGGCTGGCGGCACCTGGATAAAAGACAACAGTGTCAGAAACGGGGTTTCCACCAGGCCGGCCCAATGACCTTGGGCCGTTACTCTGGTCATGGCACCGCCAACGCAGAAAACGGCTTCTCCATTGATGAGGGAGATATCCAGCGATCCGGCTTTTTTTGCCGTGCTCCTAAGCTTGGGCTTAACAGTCTTGAGGGCCTGAACAAATTCCTTTGTTGGCAGATCAATCCAGAAATCCATAGGGGTTAACCGTTGTTATCGTATATTGACTCGGGCAAACCGAGAACCATATCTGCATTGGAAGCCCCACCAACGGCAACGGCTACACAACGGTCTTCTTTGATCGCGGCCATAAGCTGTTTACCGGTCTTACAGAAATAAACGATCTGGTTGCATTCGTTACAGTAGCGCTGATCTGGCTGATCAGTAGGTTTCAGAGACGCCCACTCTTTAGGGCACTTGAAGCTGAACTTGCAGTTGCGGATTTCACCCATTTTCTTCGCCAACCACCGATACCTGCTTCAACCCTTCATACCTTATGTTGGCCCCGTAGCCACGGTACAGAGGAAGGAAATTGCCGTTCTCTGCTGCCTTTGGGTCTACCGGATCATCGAGGTTAATAAACGCAACCGAGGCAAAGTGGCCAATGGCGCTCATCTTTGAGCAATGGTCGATGATGTCGACCATGTTTTCGGGCATTTCGGCTTCACTCTCTGGGTAACGTACTTCACGGACCACAACCCACTCCGGCCCTTGATCTGCTTCAAACCAGATTGAAGGATCTACGCTGGGATTGCTTTGCCAGGTGAGTATTTTTTTGCCCTGCCCCTCCAGCTGCTGCCGGACAACCTGAACCGCAAAGTCATGCAATTCCCAATCTGTCATCTCGATTTTTTCATCGCTGATTAGCTCGGGTGGGTTGATCATCTGCTGGGTTTTCGGATCCAGCAAACCCCAGCCAGGAAGTAATGGCCGCCACTCGTCCCCGTGTTTTTTCATGGGCATAACGCAGGCGTGACCTTTGCAGCCCTCGACGATCTTGAACAGTGCTTCCGGGTTACCCGGTGCCACTACCTCTTCATCGGCGTCTTCGACACGGATGAAGAACAGCTGATTTCCTAACCGGAAGGACAGGTGCTCCAGAAATGGCGGTTCCAGATTGACGCGTATCCAGCTACTGATATTGCCACCTGCCTGTTGCTCCAGATGCATACCTGCGGCTTGCCAGCATTTGGCAAATTCCGGGCTGGCTTCATCCATGTAGATTTCTTTCATGGTGCTGTTCTTTCAGTTTGATGTCTTGTACAAGCTATTCGTTGCAGATACCGATTCGGAAACACGTCTTCTGAGTGCATTGGGTGCCAGTACCTCTACATCCGGGCCCTGTTTCATGATGTCCATAAGTAGCTCCGTGTCGTTGCCATAGGGCACTTCCAGAATATAGGAGCCATCGGGCTCGAACCGTCCCCTTTGTTTCGGGTGCCATATTTCCTTTGCGACCCACTGGGCCCTGAATGCCGAGAATTTCAGTTTGGCAGTATTTCTGGCTACGCCGTTGAAGATGCCGTAGCTCTGTTCGAAGTAATCAGCCAGAGCCTTTTCCGGCACGTTAAGTGCCGGTTTATCGAGAAGTTCTACTTTCTCTACAGCATCCAGGGAGAAGCTTCTGAGGTCATCACGCAGGTGGCAATAGGCATCCAGGTACCAGTTATCGCGGTAGTAGACGAGGCGCTGGGGTGATACATCCCGCTCGATGGCCTCACCCCTTTTACGGCTCAGGTGCTTCATCCTAACCCGCTGGCGTTTGACCAGGCTGTCGGCCAGCCACTGGAAATGCTCATCCGATACCGGACGGCGTGCCATCGGCAGGATACGGATCCTTTTAAGTATCTCGTTAGCGCTACCCGTTCCCTGCTCCAGCAGGATTTCAAGGCGCTGTTTCAGCGGAGCCATCCGTTCGACCAGGTGTCCACCTGCCTGCATCTGGTGTATGAGTTCAATCATGCTCAGGAGACCATGAATTTCTGATTCGTTGAACCAGACACCTGGCAACTCCTGGCGTTCACCGGAATCGCCCAGCATTTCGAGCACATAGGCTTTTGCTTTCGGATCCCAGACGATGGGTACACCCAGTCTGTCCCGAAGGTAATCCAGATCCCTACAGGCAGTTGCTCTGGAGATACCCAGAGAGTCCTGTAGCTGCTTCATGGTGAGCTTCTTGTGCTGCTTGAGTAGATCCTGAATTCTGTAGAAGCGTTCTG